>Ga0247733_1000028_pt1 | contig 253167 bp, 276 predicted proteins | sample UWRJL043104R2_FD_180932 | JGI IMG/M metagenome (GOLD analysis project Ga0247733, IMG submission 180932) | Plant litter microbial communities from Arlington Agricultural Research Station in Wisconsin, United States - UWRJ-L043-104R-2 | ecosystem: Environmental > Terrestrial > Plant litter >... | reverse complement strand
CTTTACTATCCCTACTATAAGCGCCGAACTAGAGAGGATATTTAGTTTAGCTAGAGTACTTATTACGAAGCGTCGAAATCGATTAAAAGACGACGTAATTAAAGCTTATAAGTGCCTCTTATTATAGGATCGATTAGGGATTATTTAAATTAGCGGGAAAGAGGGGGTGCAGCTTAACTAGATAGATAACGGCAATACTGGCCAGCTAGAGGGTAATAAGGGCGATAAGGGCGATAATAAGGGTTCTCTATCACTATTCTCGGCGTATAAGAGAGCCTAGGATAGTACTACATAGTTTGTAATTAAATTTAACCCTACTAGAACGTTTACAGTGATTCTTTAAAGCTCAACACCAAGCCCAAAGTATCACCGATTACCCGATTAGGAAGGACCCCTCTGGGGCCTTTGATATTGCCCTTAAAATAAGCTTTATGTAAGGCCTATCTAGGTATAGCCAATCCACTATATAAAATCCATGGATATCCAGCGATCCATGGATTTTGGATCCATGGATTGGATTTCGAAATTTATCTATCCATTGAGAACACTGTTAACAGTCCAGTTCCGCCACGGCCAATCTATAGAATTGAGTCATCAAACTGCATAGTGGACCAAAGCCGCCAGATCAGTCAGTATCTCTATACAAACTACAACTCATTACTACTCAAAGGTAAACGAGATACCTAAATCCACTACCCTCTTCTCGCACTCGTGCCACAAATGCGACGGCCAACCGTGCGCTCAGTCTACGCCATGTTCAAACCTCCCGTCTTCCCCACATACACGTACAGTTCATTTCGCAATCGTTTCGACTCCTCCCCGAGTCTCACTCGTAGCCGCGTTTTGCACTCCTCGTCACCGTCTTCCTAGAGCGGGGTTTCGCTTTCCGTTTCGAGGCCCGCATCTCACGCTCTGTACGCCGTGGAGACTCTATCATCCCCTCTTTCGGAAGTCTACCCACCTTACTCTTAGTACTTCTCGCAGCTTGAACTTCTGACTCGTTGGATGCTTCATCAACGACCTCTCGTTTGAAGCAATGAGCAACACCTTCTCCGGCCTTCAACCTTAACCCGGCGTCGTGTGTCGTGATGTCATGGTGATCCATTTTGGCTCCATACTCTACCTCATAGGAATCAGTGGGTGGATTCTTCATGCGAACGTGGGAAGCTTTCACTGCACTCATAGTGGACTTCTCCAGAGATTCGCGGAGTCTTTTTTCGGCTGTGTTCATAGTGGAGTGTAGGTCTTTGAGGTCTCTTTCGAAGCGAAGATTTAGATGTTGGATTTCTTCGTGGGCGAGGATCATGGTAAGATCTCGGCGATGCATTGGGATGTATAAGCCGGTCAGAATCGACTTGTCTGAATGCGCACTCGGCTTGGGCTTGGGATTTTTGGTGAGCGGATCGTAGCGGTGGGGTGTTTTTTTAACAATCTACTTGAGTGTGATGAGTGTGATCTGGGAAGGTTATGACTTTGTATGGTAGTAATTTGGTGATGCCTAGAAGATGGTTTGTTTGTCTGGGTTTGTCTTGGTTTGGCATTGTACGAGACAAGCGATTGGGCTTGTTAGACAAACGATGAACGGTCGTATCAAGAAGGCGTTGCTGATGACTCCGTTAAGCCTAACAAAACATTTAATTTCTGCGGACGTGGATGAAGCAGAAGAATATTTTCGTGGTGGTTTTGTGGTGGTAGTGGCCGTGACGATATAGCCTACTTCCGTACTTTGATGATCAGCAGCTACGAGACTCGAAATTAACAGATCAAGGCCTGACAAGCGCTTATTGATCGCTGGCACGGTCATCAGTACCCCAAGATCGATCCCGAGTTGAACTCTCATGCGGTATGGCGTCTGCCGTATGACCTCCTCCCGGAAAAGTTGAAGGAGACGGCAGGCGGCGTGGTATAGTGGTCGGCGGACAGGTTGAATCGATGACGTCAATGTAACAAGGAAGAGCTGCGGCTGTGTCCAGTAGCATTACTGTTCCTTTCATGATTACATACATAGAGCTCCTTGTGGAAACATCGTCACAAAGCTCGACAAATGTTACTACCCAGGGAGTGTTTGAGGATACTACCCGCGTTCAACATATTGTTGGTTACTGGTGTAGACTGCGAATAGGCCGTTTCGGTAGAGTGTCATTTGTTCTATTCACTGTGTCAAATGCATCCACGAACTGCGTTACGTCGCAATATCGTAAGACGGAGGACAGCTACTCTTGTGAGGTTCGCGGGAGATCCGTAAGGCGTGGCACTAAGCCGAACGCAGGATATGATACCAAACACGAAAAAATATGAATGAAGGCACCACTCCAACCCCGACCAGCTGCACTCCATCTCCCGAATCCATTGCACCGAGATCCAATATCACACCCGGTGCTTAAAGCTGTCCCGACTCTTGGAGCATCTGGAGGAACGGAGCCGAAGACGCGAGCCCGCACCATCGGCATTTCAGATCGGCTATCATCACCGCAACTAGCGCCCGACTTCGCATCGTTAAAACCACTCCGCAAAACGCCATTCGTAATGTACTCACCACCGAGTGCCGACTTTGCCACATCATCCAACACACAACAACATGCCCTATCTTGAGATCCAACCGAAAATCGTCATCGCCGGTGCGGGCGTCGGTGGCCTTGTAACCGCACTAGCCCTCCACGCCGCGGGCCTGACCAACATCCACATCTACGAAGCATCGCATCAGCTGACAACGCTGGGCGTCGGCATTAACGTGCAGCCATCCGCCGTCCTAATACTGCGGAATCTAGGCTTGCTAGAAGCGCTGGAGAAAACCGCCATCAAGACGCAAGAGCTAAACTTCTACAATCGCCATGGCGACGCGATTCTGAGCGAGAAAAGGGGTGTGGCAGCAGGGTACTTGGTGCCGCAGTTCAGTATTCATCGGGGCGATTTCCAGATGCTATTGTTGAGCGCGGTTAAGGAGAGGCTGGGAGAGGAATGCGTTCATCTTGGTCATTCGCTCTCAAAATATGAGCAGAATGACAAGAGCGTTACCGCGTTCTTTGTTAACCGGCATGACTTTTCGCCGGCTGAGATACCGGAAGTCACTGGCGATGTACTGATAGCGGCGGATGGCATCAACTCTACTGCACGGAAACTTCTGTATCCCGAGGAAGGACCCCCACGGTTTTCTGGACGGATGCTTTGGCGCGGATGTCTCGAGCGCGATCCCTACCTCACCGGCGCGAGCATGGTATGGGCCGGGCATGCAGATCAAAAGTTCATTGCGTATCCCATCTCCCAACGATCAGCCAACAAGAGCCTTTCTCTCGTGAATTGGATTGCTGAACTGCGCATCCGGGCTAAGGACGACTTGGATCTGACGCCACCGAAGACGGACTGGACGAGAGCCGTTCCCAAAGAAGTCTTTGCAGGACCTTTCGCAGAGTGGAAATGTGGAGGCCTGGAGATGAAGGAGCTGATCGAAAAGACGGACAAAGTATACGAGTTCCCAATGAGTGACCGAGACCCCGTGGAGCGCTGGTCATTCGGACGGTTGACATTGCTGGGCGATGCGGCACACGCCATGTACCCCATCGGATCGAACGGCGCATCGCAAGCCATCATCGACGCCGAGAGTCTGGCTAAGCATCTTTCAACAAGTCTAGACGATGTGGAAGGCGCACTGAAGGCGTATGAGTTGGAGAGATTGCCGCCTACTGCAAAGATCGTCATGGCGAATCGAGCGAATGGTCCCGATCATGTGTTGCAGTTAGCGGAGGAACGGGCGCCAGATGGATTTGACAACGTGTACGATGTGATACCGAAGGAGGAGCTAGAAGGCGTTGGGAAGGTATACAAGGCTATTGCTGGGTTTGAGATGGATTCTGTCAATAAGAAAGCCGAGGATACGGAAGGGATTGCGGAGAAACATGCGCTGAGGAGTCCAGCCGAATGGATATGAGAAGGTTGCTGCGGGGCATTTGCGTTTGGTTATCTTACCGAGACCTGTTTCGACTTGTTGACCGCGATATTGCTCGCCCGTGATGACGGCTCGGTATATTAAAAATGGACTTCTGGAAACAGTGTTGTTTCGCGTTGACAATCGGGCATGGATTTCCTGGCCGAGTGGTTGAAGGTTACTGAACAGCAGCATTCGCCCCACATGTCAATGTCGGATGGCGCTGTCATCTGTCGCGACTACATCAGATCTGCGACCAAAAGCAACGTCTTTGCGTATTCGGGTCCAGCACTTGCCCTCCCGAACACACATACTCGCAGTACAGATCTGCCACATGTTCTCGGCTCCCCATTTCCACTTGCTTCCAGAACCTCTTACACAATCGAGCCTGTCTTTCGCGGACCACAAACACAAACGCACCTCGCCCTAGAACGCGGGAGCATTCCACACGAACGGCTAGTCGGCGCTTGACCCTTACCACATTTCCCAGTGTTAGCGTACCGGAAGTCTTTTCCAAACCCACGGCAAGTCGGCGCTTGACCATTACCACGTTTTTTTAAGTGTTAGCGTTCCGCAAGTCTTTCCAAACCCACGGGCACGCTGGTATTGTAGGGTCCGACTACAGTGGAGACATGAATCTAGACGTGAACTAGCGGTCTCAGATCGCGCACCGTCCGTCGTCTGGGTCTTCGCCAACAAATGATCGGCTTCGGAAGATTTTGCGGGTGATGGAGCCGCTGCGGGACTTTAATATAGAGATGAACGTGCCGCCCATGTTTGGGAGGGCGCGGATGCATGTTGGCGGCGAGAGGTACCGCAGAACCGGAGGACATAATGAACGAAGTGCAGCAAAAGCGGGATTGCGTAATTTAACATGTCAATGCGAGCGCTGCCGAGCAGCGGAGCAATTCCATGTCGAGGTGTCGTCGAGATTTCGCCGTCTGGGGAAATTTCGTGCTGTCACGGAAACGTCTAACGGCGGCGGCAAACTTCCCTTTGGCAACAATCGCGGGGCATCTTATTACACCACGTATGTTTGCACACGTATCCACAGCCTGCTGCGAGATCCCTTGGGTGGAGTCGCTCCGAGATTTGCGGCATGGGTGGCAAGTCGGAGCGAGGTTCTCTAGGGCCCAAGAAACCGTGCCACCGGGACCATGTAGCAACTCGCTTCTCAAAGACATGCATCTGCACGACCGCAGGTCGGGCATACCTGGATGATGCGTGAATGCATACCGGGAATCGGGGATGTATGGGTGAGAGTGTTGGTTGTCGTGCGGAGGAGCTGTGGAAAGAGCGAGTAGTCACCGACTCGCGCGGTAGACTCTACCAAACCTCACCGTTGGAGCTTCCACATTCGCCTTCCGCCGTGCTGATGCTGTCACCCTCTCTTCATCTCCCAACCGTGCGTGTCTCGACCGTGGAAATGAGGCCCATCTCGATTGCTGCCACGACGCCTCACCCCCTGCACCTCAGCGGTGACGCGCTGCATCGCCAGACCTGGAGGCAGCCACAGCACCGCTAGGATTTCTCCTCACTTTTCTCCTCGATCCTCGCCAGCACTGATTCGCGATGTACGCATGTTCGGCGGTCTCGCGATATCGCGCCGCTGCACAACCTGTGCACCCGGCAAGATCCTTAGCGTTTTTCGTCACTAATGCAGACATGAAACTCTCGTGTCCGGACGTTTTTGCGCATCCGCCGAGCCAATGAACAAAGGCTCGTAAACAAGACCCTTGAAACGAAGAGGCGCTAGGCCCGTTCGTTGAATTGTTGGACTTTCCGCAGGGTTGCGGTTGTCACGGACTTGTTGCTGACTCGGACTGCCTCTTTACGATCCGTCATCAGGGACCGAACAACGGACATGACTGCATCGGGACAGCGTCGCAATACTGGCCAATTAATTGGGCTAGAAACGCTTAGTGAGAGGTGCTTACGGTTCACTGCCGTTGCGGTACTGCTAAATTGAAGGCAGTCCGCACTCGGCTCCACGAACCGCTAAGCGCATCATTGGTCTAGAATTCGCCTCCTGCCTGCAGCCTGCAGGTACCGTCCGGACTGGCAAAACCGAGGCGCCCGCCGAGTGGCTTGCTTTTCACACGGAACAATGAGCAAACAACAATATCGGTCGCCTTGGTGAAATGAAAGGAGGCCTTCCGGCTACCCAGCCGCCGCAAGTGAGTGGCAGAGGCCATCGGGCCTGACGCCTTGTTCTCCCACGCACGGCCTGCCACGGCGCACTTGGCTACAGGCCGCACAAGTGCGGAGACGCCCAGCGTCCGCCAGCGGCCGAGTGAGGGAGAGCTCCATTGGCGCCAGCCGTAGGCGTTTGATTAATCTCCCAGCAGCTGCAGGGATCTCATATAAAGACTTGTGATCGTCTCCCCTTCGCTTCTCCCCTCAAGTCTGCGACTTCGACGACACACTCACTCATTCCTTGGAAGATCACTTTCTCTCCATACACGCTCTTTTGCAACTATCCCTCGGGACCCACATTCGTTGACACGCTCTCAGCAACCAGGCCTCACAATCCTCACAACTGAACCACCCATCCTATCGTCGAAGCTCAAAGAAATCAAAACCATCATACCAACTTTCAACATGCACGCCGTCGCCACCCTTTCTCTCCTTGCCCTTGCTGGCTCTGCTCTTGCCGCTCCCAGGCCCTATGGCGGTGGACAGCCTCACGTCGTTTACACGACCGAGCTGTACACTGTTGTCGTCACCCAAACCGGTTCTGCGCCTCAGCAAACCTACGCACCCCAGCCGGAGCCTGAGAAGCCCGCTCCCCCTCCCCCGCCTCCTGTCATCTACACCACCGTGGAGCCCGAGAAGCCGAAGCCCACTGCTGCCCCGGAGCCAGAGAAGCCAAAGCCTACATATGTTGCCCCGGAACCGGTGAAGCCCGCCCCGGAGCCGGAGAAGCCCGCCCCGGCCCCTCCAGCTGATACTGGCTCTGGTTACATGGCCACCGTCAACGAATGGCGCCAGAAGCTCGGTCTCCCCAACCTCGAATACAGCAAAACCCTCGAGGACAACGCCGCCAACACCTGCGACGAGGGCAACGGCGAGATGAAGCACAAGCTCAACCCAGGCACCATGGGTCAAGTCCTTGCCCCCGGTAGCATGGAAAAGTTCGAGCACGTCTTCGTCGGCGGCTGGCTCTGCGAGATCCCCAGTCTGCCCGGCCTGGACGGCGTCTGCGCCGAGCAGTCCAAGGGCTGGACATACGAGGGACAGACTGGCCACGCCAAGATCCTCACGAGCCCCGACTACAAGAAGATCGGCTGCGCTTGCGTCAAGGGCATCGTGGGCTGCGATTTGGGCTAAATCGGTCGCTGCCAGGTACAAGAATAGGGGATCCCGCGGATCGCCATGAGATGCACAGGATGCGTCCGCATACGGAAGTTGGCGTTGATACGCCTTGCACTTTTTGTTTATACTTCCTATCCAGTACGTTGTTTGTACGCTTCTGTGTTTTATAGGGTCAGCGACAGTGCTGCCGAATTTTGATGCCATTTTATCACGAGTCAAATGACGCTGCCCCTTCTGCCTCTCTTATGCGTGATTTATGAAGTGCGAGGACAAACGCTTGCGTGCGCCAGATCGTCACCGTGTTCCGATATTAATTGGGATGGGGTCGTCCTCATTTCCACCAGTGCGACGAATCATGGCCGTTAGGGTCAGCCCCGAGCCGCGCGACCTACCCGATGCGTCACAAGCTCTGCGCTGTCTCGTGCGAGGTTGTTCGCGGGCAAAGCTGAACAAGGTCTTTGTCTGTTTGAAACGGGTCGTTGTGCCGCGGATCGCCTCCTGCAGGGCTCAAGTTGGACAAAGACGGACAGGGGACACGAGGGCTAACGGACCGTTGTCTTCACCCTGAGTCGGGACGGTGGGCAGTCGCCTTTCGCTGCTGTGTAGACTTCATCAACGACGTTCTGAGGCGACTCGAGAGATGTCGTCGAGATATGCTATTGCAGCATATTCCTACTTCGGACAGCAGACTTCGACGACGGTCAAAAGAGGGTTGGAAGGATGAGTGAAGGGGCGGGGATCGCGCTGGTATTGCAATCGACAGGGGATCGTCCGAACAAAGTTAGCACGTTTCAGATAACCGAACCTGCGGCCTGTTCCCGCGCGGCTGGTTGCTCGGGGCCTCACTTGTGCAAACCCCTCCCTCCGTGCCCAGTTGCGAAGGAGATGGCCAATTGCACGCCGTGCGCACCTCGGATTTCGCGGTGTTACGCCCGTCAGGCTGCTGTGCGTAATCGATTCCGTCAGCCTATCGCTTTGCACCCGCCCCCCTTCCAACGCGAAAATCCCCGTCGCAGACTTTGCTCACTTGTTCCATGTTTGTTCTGCTCCCGCGCTTCCTGCAGGGGTGTCGCATGGCTAGCTATTCTCGGTATTGTGGCACGAAGCCCGTCAGCGTTGCTATCGATATCGCCGCAATCCGGGGTACACAACGGCTCTCGTAAGCGTAAGCTTGCAGCGTCTTTTTTGGGCTGCTGGCTACCCCACACTCCGCCATATGCAATCTCGAGGAGTCTATGTAGTAAGTTCTATATGTGACTCCTCTCTAAAGTGTGCTTGTCTTGGGAGTGCGTCGTATATGCAACAGTCAGCTGTTGGGCAACAATGGTTATTTGTGGAGATTGCGTTCGTCTGAGGAACGTCTCTGGGTCGCGAGACGCACCCTGTCGCGAGACAAAATATAGGTGCTTGGAGAACAAGCAAGCCCTCATATTCTAAGCGCATTAAATATTCCTAACCTCTCATACTAACAGAATTTTAAGCCTACCTTAGCATGCTCGTGTCTCCATGAATACAAAAATTTACAGTAGCGTTGATGTCTTTGCGCCTGATTGTACACAGTCATCTTCCTTTACAGTAATCTAGACCTGAGCGGATATTGTGACTGCATATTTTCCCTCATCTTAATCTCAATTCTTCACGAATGACCGTAACGCGCCATGTCGGGTTATTCATCCGGGTGTTCTTCCTCTCGCAGCTGAGAAAGTCGGGTTATTCATAGAAAGAAAACAATTACTTCTATTACTAAACGACCTTAACAGTGACAGATTCAGACTTCTCAAAGAGAGGACAATCTTCACTGTTACCTTTCGGAGCCCAAGTTCCGACGCCGATCCTTTCAAAAGCGTCCTCAATTCGCGAAGATTTCCGCAGCAGAAGGAACCAACTCTCCGGTCCCATTATCATCGGCCGCCACCGGCCCGATACCATGTGTATCTTTCCCGTGTCGCCTGTCCATGTAAAGAGTCGAAAGCAATAGAGTGAATGGTTTTCTTCTTCCACATTGGATTTGGTAGCCGGATGTTGATGGCTTCTCCAAACACAGCACTGTGTTTCGCATTTGCCCTGCCCCCAACATGCCACCTGCGCGTCTCCTTGTCGAAGGGTGGGCTGAAGTGGCTCGTCCAGGAAGACTTCCACAGTGTGGAGATTTTGGGACCGTACAAGTGATTTCGGCTTGCCGTGGTCCCCGTAGAGAGCTGCTTCGAGGACGGCTAGTTCCACTGATACAAGTGGGCCGGTCAGCACTGCGTGTGCTACAGTGACAGGGCTGGTTGGGTCATCAGGTAACAAATTATGGCAGACAACGTCGTCAATGGTGCAGTCATCTTCTTTGTCCGGACGATATTTCCATTTCGAGACCGACTTCCAGAATTCATAACGGACGGATCTATCAACAGATGCCCAAGACCAACTTGGGGCACGATATGGAGAGCGTCGGTCATGGCGAGCAAGTGCTTGAGGTTCTGACTCAGATGTGACGACGCGCCATGTGAGATCAAAGAGGAATTCTCCCTTCCAGAGACCCGCGAGGTATATATCGGAAGCGCGTCCTTCTTCCCGCTGGACGTGAGCGATGGTTTTGGCCAAACCAGATATTGCACTCAGTTTATCCGTTGTTTGAGACAGACACCGGTCCGAATACTCCTCTACAAGTGCTCTCCAGTCTTCGTAACGTTTCCCCGGTGCGTGTGGTTTTCCCCATCTCGAACCGCGAGCCGGAACCAACGTTGCTGACTTGATAGATGCGCCGAGCTGGCCATACACAGTTTGCGGCACCCACAAGGAGTGACCGCACTCACAGATTCTCCGGCGGTGACACTCCCAAGACATCTCGTTCCCATTGAAGCACAACTTGCGTTTAGGTAAAAGACTCTCCTGAAGGCACCAACCTCGTTTGTCCAGGGAGAACCTTTCCTTTACCTCCTCCGAATACTGATCGTTCCGTCTTATAAATATCTCATTAGCAGGTCCTCCAGCTACGGCCGGGATATCTGTAACGAATCGGCGCTGCCACTCCGGGTCCCCAAACCGCTGCTTTCCCAAAAACCCGGATTTGCAGGATGCGGGTTCCTGCGCTGCAATTGTGAAATGAGAGTTGAGATATATGTCATGCATTTGTGCAGAGTCTTGCAGCCAGCTGGTTTTGTCGTCCTGGACAATGCACAGTGAATCCACCCAGAGGTTAGATATTTGAAGTCTCCGGCAAACTATTACCGCGTCTCGAATCGTGAGAGGCAATGACGCGTACGGAACAGCCCGATAGTGGGAGTCTAGGTTTGCTTTTGTCGTTTTTAGAACGTCATGCACATCTGGTCCCCAGCAATAGCTGAGACAAACGTAGGGGGCCGGCTCTACTGGTTCAAAGAGAAAGGGGTCACAGGATCCTACCGAGGAGCCCACGTTAAGGAGACGACGAGGCATGAAGTCCGAATGCAGATTTTTGCATTCATCGTCGTGCTCGAGGCAATATGACAGCCATTTAGCAGCGCGATCGAACGCGGCTTGCGAGAGAAAATCCTCAATAACATCTAGACTTTGATGTAACACAGATTTCGTGAACGGCCGTTTTTCGTAGATTGGGTCTTCTGCAATGCTCTCATGTAAATAAGCAAAGTGTCAACATAAGCTTGCAAAAAGCCACAGTACAGCACAACATGCTCCAAGTCAGGCCTGAGTAGCCAAACGTACCTCGTGAACGGCGGAAGAATTGAAACGAGTCACCTAATTCTGTGACCCGAGGCCAACCACCGCCATTATCAGGCGAACCATGAGAAAGGTCGATGAGGGCGGGCACACTTGTATCCATAGGGTTGCCGGGTCTCTGATGGTTTAGGCGGATCCAACCCCGGCCATTTTTGTGTTCATCTATCCAGCCAGGTTTGAATTCCTCGATGACTCGGAGAAGTAAGTCACACTCGGCACATTCTGGAGCGCTTGATAAGTAAATCGAGAGCGGCCGGCGCAACCCGATCAGACTCCGGTCAGCGTGGAATTGAGCGTGTGGGCATCTCTTGTCCCGGGATTCGCGGGAGACTTCTGAGGACGAGGACATGTTTACCACCACCAACAGGAGCAGGACTGCTTGATATCGTTTGTTATCAGACGAGCATTTTCAAGGCGAATATACATACTGCTAGAGGTCCTTGAGTGTGTGTGTGTGTGTGTGTGCCTGCCTCTAGGCAACAGTTATGTGATGATCTTTGGGTTCGGACATACCTGCGCCACGACTACCCCGCACAGCTATCAGAGGTGTGGCGCGTGCTTGTAATTCAGGTTTACAGGCGCAAGAATATGTCCTCCGTCTTTGAGCAATTTGCCAGCGCTAGCAGTTTGCCAACGCTAGCAGGGAGGGTGGCCGCCCCGCTCCTGCCATAGGAATGTGAGGCGGCGAATATGGAAGAGGTGTGTTGGCTGTTAGAGAAGAAGTCTGAGAGGCAGCCTTCAAGCAATCAGGCAGCGCGGGTCAGTGCGGCAACGTGGCAACGAAGGACACCTTCTAGAAACCTACACCATGCGCCCCTCTTCTTTTTTCAGGAGCTGTTATGAGGTAGCAACAACACTATAATTTGTTAAGGTTTGATACTGTGCAATGTTAGCACCCGATTGTAGTAAGACCATCCCGTTACTAGTATGCCGGGCGGCTTCTAAGTGTCTTATCTTCTAGCCAGCGAAACTCCTGGCATCTACACTCTTTACGTCAAAGTAGCTTTCAAGAGTAAAACCAATATCTCTACTATTTCTACTTCTTCTCTAGTACCCTGAAATCTAATAGATTCCTAATCTTACGTTTAGACAAGGGGTTATTGCTCGAGGGGCAGTTAACAGCATTAGGAGAATTATCAATAACATGACTACATTACAGAGATCCCCGTTGAAGTTTAAATTTTGAAGAACAATGGATATTAACCTATGCTACATAATCACAGCTCGGTAGATTTATGGATGAAAGATTCTAGAGGTCTCGCCAAACTGTCTCGCGACAGGGTGCGTCTCTCCACCCAGGGACAGACATTATTTTCTTTTCATTATTGTTCTTTTCAATTCTTCTTAGCCATCTGCTTGCTTGCGAGCAACTTTCCCACCGTATTCCTTCCTACGATGCGTTCAGCTGAATTCTGTGAACGTTTCTAACCATCAAAGATTGGTGGTGCAGCTGTGAGGAGACCGTGCCTCCCAACGACCTCATTATCGCGCAGCCCACCACTTGGCCTTGGCGACCTTGCTGCCTCTCTCTGTGCTCTCAAGTCCGTCCTGCTCTGACTACCTTCACGATTCCCGCCACGGTGTAATTCATCCCATCTCGACTTCTTCTTTCATCTTCCAAATCTACGGTCTTCTCTGCTGGCCTTCACATTTCCTTCTCTATTTTTCACTCCTCATCAACCATATCGCTCCGGCGATCCAAGTCCCTCAGCCCCTACTCCTAGCATCCAGCCCCTACTCCTAGCATCCAAGTCGGCCTATCAAAGGCCAGGACTATGTCTTTTGGCGTCATGTTTTGCCTCGGCCTTCAAATTAACAATTGCGCACATCTGCTGGATCGCAACAGCCGTTGATTAAGGACGTCGTCGTGTGGGTTTAATGGTCGCAGATGATCCACTCCTTGGACCGTAATTCTCCCGCGAATCGTCGTAGAAGTGGTGAGGTGGTAGCGGTGGGTTCAAAGCGCAGTGTACGACACGCTCACACATGGCGGCGAAGATGAAGATGCAGAAGACCTCCAGCATTTCGTAGGCCGCGGAGATATCGATCGTATAGCGTCGAGTGGGTTTCGGCCAGGGGAGAGCTATCGGGTTCGCAGTGTCCGAGGTCTTTCGTGCGTTCAACGTGACCGTTTGGTGATAGCGAGGGACACCTGTACCGCCAGTGGCCGACCACGGCTACTTAAGCATGCTTCCTTTCAAGAAGGAATTACCAACGCGGGACCCACGACCTTCGGTTTGGAAAAGACCGCGCCAGCCTCACAGCCAAGTCTTGTACCCGCACTATTCGCTCGCTCTGTCTAACTCGTTGTAGGACTTTAACGCGGCCGCTAGCTCGATTAGGAGAAGATATACTGCGCGGTGGCATGCTCCCGCCGTCACGATGCATGGCGCCATAGTGCGCAATCTGTTTTTGGTGTTGAAGTGGTCGAGATCTGGCGGTTGTGGTGATTTCTGAAGTGCATGTGAGATTTACGTTGGTGGGTTGTGATGGGCGGGGTAGGCGCGAAGCAGCATGTTACACCTGTCACTATATGGCAAGACGGATTACGCTGGCAATGTTCACTTACCGGAAAAGCGACATGTACACATGAAATTCCATCAGGTCAGGAAAGAGTTCAACAAAATAACAATTGAGAGAGGTGTGGAGCGTTTGACGACGGGGTGGGTTGCCAAGCCGCATAGTCTTATTGTAGGCTGGGGTAGGTTTTTTTGTGGAGAAGCACCGCTTTGAAGGTGGAGAACGAAGAACGCGTTCGATCTCTGGACATAGCGTCGCCCTTCTCCACGAGCTATCAATGGCACGTTCGTTGCTTATACGGCTCGCCCCGTTGGAGCTCCCAGCTGACGTGTAATCCAGCAACGGACGACAGCATGCAGCCCGCAATCTTGTAGAAGCATGTTGGGTCGATGCCGCGCCATCTGAAGCTCTACGACGATTTCAACGTCCCTCCATCTGCTGTTTCTGCTTCGATAACAAAGCTCCAGATAGTCTCGTCACTCAGAAAGCGCCGTTTGGCTTGAACTTTTACACTGGTTTCCAGCTCCCTCGACACATTCCTCTCTGTTCAATCACAATCTTCAGACATGTTGTTAGACGTTTTGTTCGAGAAAAGTCGATTCTCACTGGTAGAAGAGAGACACTCGACTGTTTAGTCGGCTCATGACTTCCTGAGCGCACCCAAAACACTAAGTGAGTCGCACCAGGGTTCACTGCTTGTAATATTAACAGGTGGCACAGATGAAGATACGTTCCGCGACAGCGCAACTTAAGCTTGCGCGCGACTTCCAAGCTTGAAGAGTTAGTATGGGTCATAGAGCAAACCAGCCATCGTCCGGAGGTTCAGCGGTCTTTCAAAATTCTTGCGCAACTCTTCACCAACGACGCGCACAAAACAGCAGCATTCGGAGAAAACCTAACGGAAGACGCCTTAAAGTTATTACACCTTCATTAGGAAAAAATCCGCAAAACTCCGACGTGCTTACCTGATACCGGACACCGCAATGTTTCGCGGCCAATCGTGTGGCCCCCAAGTGGCCCGAGCATCTCCGCACTGTGCCTACAGAACGCGATCTCCCAGCAGCTCCGTCGACAAATGCGCACCCAACACATTCAAAAATGATCGTCCGCTACTCCAGTCCGTAGGCACCATGCCCCGCGTGTTTCCATGTTTCGCACGCTATAACCAAATGGTACATTGCGCCTGCGGGTACAGCACGTCTTTCGGGTGCGCATGAGGCGGTGCAAGTACGATACTACCAAAGAGGACCACGAGTAAAGAGGGCGCGATGCGCCGGCGCGACGGTCTCTTGTGCTGAGAAGCCATCATTCAATGAGTTATGCCACTTGTCTTATCTGAAGCTATTCAAGCCATGTATCTACGCACTCAACGATTGCAATTCAATTGGAAATTTGAGGCGGGCAGTCGAACATCGTCCGCGACTTCGAAATGGGTATATGGGCACCCTGTCATGGTCTGAGCCGCCGTAGATGTGGCTGCGTACTTCCGCTACACATCTCATCTCCGTTGCCTAATCCGGACGTTTCTTACTGGAGCCAACCAATCAGCGTTGGCAGGCCTCAAATTTCATCAAATCCTAGGATCAAGGCCAAAATCCAGGCCGCTCGGTTTACTTTCCGATCCGCATTACATCCGCAATGCCTGAGTCTCAAGGCTACGCCGCAGAGCTGAGATCTTAGAAATGTCCGGCCCGTTTTCGTATAAGAGAACCAGGTCCCATCGTGGTTCAGATCGACACAACAAGCCGAGCATCTTCACTTCTTTCACATTCTTTCCAGCGTCTCGAACCGATCGGTTCTTGACTTTCTTTCAGAGCTAGTCTCACCCACACTCACTGTTTTTCTCCCAATCGCTCGTTTTAACATTTTGAAAATGTTGTTCAAGCAGCTTCTTCTCGCTGGCGCTTTGCAAGCTGCCTTGACCGCCGCGATCGATATCGATGTGAACGGTACTCCTGGCGGCAGGGTTGATAGATTCGAAAACAACCATCCCAAGGGGAACCGCCTCAACCGCACTCGCACCCATAATCACGACCACGACCACGACCACGTGAATGTTGATGTTAATCATCAGCACAACTCTGGACCCACCACCGTCAACGGGAACGTTCAGACCCGGAATGCCAACGTTGACATCAACGTAGACTCGGATGGTTCGCGCACTGAGAAGTTCAGGAACGATCATCCCAAGGGCAATCGATTCCAGGATGATGATGATGATGACTCAGACGATGAGGACGATGTCAACGTCGATGTCAACCACGAAGGCAACACGACCACAGTTGGTGGAAATGTTCAAACTCGCAACGTCGACATCAATGTCGACTCCGATGGTTCGCGCACTGAGAAGTTCAGGAATGATCATCCCAAGGGCAATCGATTCCAGGATGATGACGACTCTGACTCAGATGACGAGGACGATGTCAACGTCGATGTCAACCACGAAGGCAACACGACCACAGTTGGCGGAAACGTTCAGACCCGCAACGTCGATGTCAATGTCGATACCAAAGAAGGTTCGCGCACTGATAGGTTCCTGAAGAACCACCCGAAGGGCAACCGCACTCACAACGATGACTTCGATTCGGATTCGGATAACGAGGATGAAGACAACGTCGATCTCAACGTTGACCACCAGCACAATGGACCTACCAATGTCGGTGGAAGCATTCAAACTCGCGAATACACCCATGTCACCCAGTACGACGACGCCGACAACGTTCAAGCCCGCAATGCCGACACAGAGGCTTACTACAACGAGATTGCAAAGTTCTACAACCGCGAGGTAGCTCGGGACAATGTCGATGTTGACGTGACAGCAAAGCCCAACTCCCGCCTCGACAACTGGCTGAAGGCACACCCGGCCGGAAACCGCGTTCACGAAAACACCAATGTCGACGTTGACGTTGATCACGAGCACCAGGATGGGGAGACCGTGGTAGGCGGTAGCGTCCAAGCCCGTGGCACGAGCACCGTGGTCTTTGCGAATCGTTGCGAGAAGGACATCTGGATCTGGAGTGTGGATGAGGGTGTACGTTTTCGCTTCCTTTCAAACTCAATCGAGCGTAGACTAACTTGGATACAGGGTAGCTCTGCTCCCATCAAGGTCGCCGGCCGCAGCAAATACACTGAGCCTTTCCGCACCCCGGCCGCCGGCGGTGTAGTCTTCAAAGTTAGCGACACTGACCAGCTCGTCGGCGGCGCGCACACGCAATTCGAGTACGCCATCTCCAACAACCAACTTTACTACGATATCTCGTTCGTCGACTGCGCCAAGGGTGATAGTGCTGCCAGTTGCCCGGGTCATGCCCAGGGTCTTTCCATCTACTCGCCTGATGTATGTATTTTCTCTCACACCATCGCAGCCTTCTCCGATTAGAAGCTTGCTGGTGAATGCACAAGACATAATGCTAACGAGCGTTTAGGCCGGCTGCGGAAAGCCCGAGTGCGCCCCGGGTGCTTACTGCCCTGAGCAAGCCTACTACGTCGACACCCCGGTTTCGAAGCTTGGCCTTGCGGAGCCGGTCTTTGGATGCGGTGCTGCGGGTACCAGTATAGATTTGTTCATGGTGATGTGCACTCAGAATGCGCAGGTACTGACGAGGAGCATTGCGGGGCGCGTGGCTGTCGAATACTAAGATACCCGGACTGTTTCTTGAGCTTGTAGTATTTACCCAACTTGGAGGGGCCTATGGGGAATTGTAATGTATAGATTTACATGGCATTGGGTTTTACGAACTGGCTTCACTGTTTATATAGCATTTTTAGCACATATTTGTTCCTTCTCTGTCGCATGCCACCTACGCATATGCACGATGAATTTGTTTTAAATTTGATCAGTCCTCGAAGCACATGGAAAGCGAAGTAAGTTGCACAATCGATTGGTCCATCCTTGCATGACAGCTAGCTATCAGCTGCCACGTCGCACCAACGCCGGATGACCAAATCTTATGTGGTAGTGCGTATTTTAAGAGTCACGCTTCTTGTCCTCGACAAATGCCTCGGAAGACGTACAAGTCTTTCGTGATTGTAAAATCACTTGAAGTAATTGTTGGGCAGCAGTGAGGAGCAACTAGCAAAGAGCGAAGCAGATGAAGGAATAGATAAACTCAGCCGATAATAGAGCGTAACGAACAAAGAGACAGTTGAAGTAACAGACTTCAGACCATCGCAAGAGTGAAGTGAGGTTGAGTTGACTGCGCACTCAATCCACAACGATGACTTCAGTCTTGTGGCAGTATATTCAATGAAACAACTCTCTGAGAGCACGATAAGGGTGACAGTGACCCATCTGCTATGACTGCACTACGTAAAGTCTCAATCTATAAAACACCCCCCACCCTTCCCAATCTCCCTGTGGACCGCTCCGACACACCCAAATCTCCCCAGCACCACTGAAATGCAGCGACATACTCACTATCAGAGTCTCGGGGTTTCCCCCTCCGCAACCCAAGACGAAATCCAGCGCGCCTACGACCAACTCACCTACTTACCCGGCCCCGTCAACCCCCTCGCCCCAGAACTGGACACCTATGAACGACTCAACAAAAAAGAAGACAGCATAATCGCCTACGAGATACTCGTACATCCCGAGACACGAGCTTTATACGACGCTGAACTACTTCAAGCGCGAGAACGTGCCACCGAAGCCAGCGAAAGCGTTGAGGGAAACCCAAACCGCCAACGCATCTACAGACGATGGATTGGCATTGCATGGAACCCCGATTTGGTAACTCACGGCACAAGTTGGATCGGCGCTACACCTACACGCCTCCATAGCCCGGAGTTAACGGATACGCACAGTTGGGAGACGTACTTTACGCCTCCCTTCCCGCATCGGCCTGTGCACCTTGAAGAATTACAGTGCCTCTGGCAAGAGAACAATTTTCGGTACCTCGACTGTGATTGGGACATCAAAGTCTCTCTCAACCCTTCCTACGCTAAAGTCCACAACTTGCTCGCGCGTAATACGCTCGTCTACTCCAACAATGACGGCTGTATACAGTTGTGGCTCCGCGATCTGGAGTTTGTCGCCAAACGAAGAGAAGCAGATCCGAAGCTTAGAAAACGCGCTGTGAAGGTTGAGATTGATGCGCAGCCAGGAGACAAGGTGTGCGTCTACAGAATAGCGAATACGCTGCTGCAAGGTGAAAAAAAAGACGATAAGGCCTCGTTGGTAGTGGCGATCTGGGCGAAGCCGAGGGATCAGATTGATTGCGAGAGGTCGGAGTTACACGGTGGGGCGATGGATATTGAAGGAGAGCTGACCAGGAAGGAGGAGGCTTGGCGTGGGCTGGGAGCGGTGCGGAGGTTGGTTGATAGAGCTCGGGGCGGCGACAAGAGATCTCGTCATTATTCTGGTCTATGAGGCGGGAGGAGTGGCTAGATGTTTGACTGTCATGATCCTCCTCTTGCGTTTAGTAGCCTCTGTTGTACTACCAATTTTTGTTCCCGTAACTCCTTCATCCTGCGCACGTCTTCCATCTCCGCATCTATTCTCCTCTCCTCCTCCTGCAGTGTTGCGATTTCTTCCGCCGACAAAGTCTGTATCGAGTGTGTTGCCAGTACTGGAGTATTGTGTATTTCCTGGGCCCCGGTCTGTGCAGACGGCACATGCTGGTCCGCAAGTGAAGATACGGCTGCGTTTGGTGGCGAGTTGCTTCCCAGCTCCTGGGGAGATGGAGGTGCGTGCAGCGCAGCAGCGTTATCAAGATTCGGCGCCTGGAGTTCACCGGCCTGTTGATCGTGGTCGCGCTGGGCATTGTAGAGTTCATTGGCGCCTCGGGACGGCAGTGATGGCAACTCCGCCGGCAGTACACTACTCCCGCCGTGCAGCTCCGATGGCCGAGTGTCCGACGGCAATTCCATCACATTCTCGCTATCGAGTTCCGCTTTGTAGGGTATCTCGGAAGTAGTGAGTATGGGCGCCCCTTTGTCATCGTGGTAGGCGCCTCGGTTTGTAGACTGTCGCCTCATCCTACACAAACAGAGCAGAGCACCTATAATGACTATGCCGAGGACCGCACCCACTGCTATACCGGCAATAGCGCCAACGGATAATCCTGACTTCTTAGATGGCGATTGCGAACCTTGTTCCGGTCCCGGGGTGTTCGCCGGAGAGGTCTCAACGGAACGAGAGGACGATGTCGAATCTATAGTAGATGGCACCGACGAGGTAGAGGATGTCTTAGAACTTTGCGAAGTGATGGAAGTAGTTTGAGACGTTTTCGGAGTGTCCGATGCAGAAGAAGCTACGGATGAACGTGACGAAGTTGCCAGGTCCAACAGTACGGCCTTCTCACTCCCGCACGTTTGGGCCTTGCAGATACTCTGACGTTGCGGATCGTCGGTCGCATTGGAGATGCACTGACTGATCCACTCCGAACACATAACGGATGGAACCGTCGAGCCATAGTCGTTCAGATCGAGTTCAATGCCATTGGGACATTCGCAGGTGTATTCAAGGGTCTCCTTCGCGGAAGAAATTAGCATGTTTCTACACAATACCTAGGCTAAGCCATCCATACGTACCTGAAAGCATACGTTCGTGGACGGCTTGCCACATAATGTGGTACAAGTTTGTAGGTTCGCCTGGCAAGCCGCAGCTCTCGTTGATGGGTCTATCGTACTAGGGTCGGCCTGGCAGCATGTGCTAGGGTCTGCTGTGCAACATTTTGCGATACCGTCACTGCTCTGGGCGTGGACCGCGGTCAGAAAAACCACGAAAACCCATCCCACCGGTGTGAGGACGTGCATCGCGAAGCTAAAGGACATCCCTTGCAAGGCTGGCGAGGGCGCGTGGGCGTACTTAAGTGTCGAGCTGTCCGGCACCCATGTCGTCGGGCAATCGCCGCTTGAAACCGGGCTTCTGCTGGGTCAGGATGTCCCGTCGTATGGTTGGCCGTTGGATACGCCTTCTCGTGTCGAAAGTGGTGGCCTTATCTCAACTAAATCTAGCGCAAGGCTGAGAGTGAACACGGAAAATAGATGAGAGCATCGCTGGACCTTGATACAAAACCTTCATTGTAGAGACGATTGCATGATGTGTTGACGGCGCAGTAGATGGCCGACCGGTGTATTTTCCAAGCTCGCTATAATTGTTCGGACCTGAGGTTAGTTTGGTAATGAAGTGCAATGGTCCTTGTGCCGTTCTCATTATGCGTACAAATGAAGGTGCGGGCCTCGAATCCTTTGGCCCCCAATGTGGAGGCACTAGTACGCCTGTACCGCCAACCTCGAACCGCCATCCAGTCAACCGGTATTCAGTGCCAGCCATAGGTTGAATGCATCCAACGTTCCTTCGAAACATGTGTAGCTGTGCGCGATCGGACGGCGTTGGAGAATATATTACAATCTTGCAACCGACTATCCTGATCGTACATCTCAGCACGAAGCTCTCCAGCAGAAGCACTCAAGTGGTCAGTGAACAGCCAGACAGACCAAGCTGTGACATTCCTTTGTCGCCTCCGAGAAGCCACTGTGGAGTTGTTCGAATACGGCTTTTCGGAGTGAAAGCTTGAGTGAGGGATGAAACGACTCTGTTGAAGGAACGCCGTCTCATGCAAACTAAAGAAGGAGATCAAGCCTCGCTCTTCGGACTTCCACTACGTCCGGGTAATGGAACCTACTTCGAGCTCTATGTATAGAAGCACACCGAGCATTCAGTAATCCCTAGAGTGGCACTACCACGGAAACGCGACCGCCACGCACCTGCATGGTTAAGAGTCATGTTAAGTCACGACCGAATGCCGCGACCTCGAGCCAAGACGGCAGTGTAAGTAAGAAGCCTCGTCCAGCAGCAGCCTTTGAACCGTCTAGTATCAGTAGCGACCCCAGGAATGTCAAAGCCGCCAACGAACCTCCCCTGGTCGTAGACACGATGCGCCTCGAATACTTCATTTGCGAAGCCTTGCCACGGAACATCCGCGAGAAGCTGCCAGAACATCTCTCCGGCCCACCCGATCGATGAAGTCGCCGACACTCAGGAGTATGGCGAATCGCATATTGTACCCAGGCTGTTCCGACCCATCGCACATCGGCCGCAAACTCCTCCTATCAACGGAACTGAAGGCACAGCTGGGTAGGTGATGAAGAAAACCGAGGAAATTAAAAGCAGGATGCCGACCATCATCTGGAAGTTCCGTCCAGTCGGTTGTGAGACGGACCATATTTCGTTTCCGTCCCCGGACAAACTACGATGCGTGACGTCATCGTCCCAAGAACATGATTTTTGCCCGCCGTGACGGTATTGGTAATGATGGAAATCGGTAATGGATATTGACGACGGCGACGGATCAAATGCGTGTCAAGGTAAAGAAGACACTGATGAAATACAAAACGTCGTTCGTTTATTGTCATTGGGGCGTTATAGCCAATCGGAGCTTAGGCCGAGCGGCGGAAGAGAAGGCGCGTCTGCTACGCGTCCTGTACAGCCATCAAACTCGTGCATGTCTTCGTCGCCATTCATCAACGATGGTTGAAGTAATAGCTTCAATCGCACTGATATATCACATGTTAATGTGCGGCTCTGCAACATTGACCTGCTAGGTGTTGCATACCCGAGAGACCAAGTCGATCCTGAGATCATGGGCGTCCAATTACGTCATGGCTCTGCTAGGGCTAAATAGCTGCGCTGCCCGTCATCGCTCATTCTGCTCTCCATTGTCACTCCACCATCTTCTCCCACCTCTTTACGACATCAATTGCATCCAATTCCACGTAAATCCATCATCACAACATCCCATCATCATCATGAGCCTCTTCGGTTTCGGAAAGTCCAACAAGAGCGACCCGCCTGCGGCGGGCGCGGGTACCGGCGACTTCGCCTCCGGGTCCGAGCAAGACCGCTATGCGTCACACTTCTCTGGCGTTGGCGAGGTAGCAGCAGACAAGATCAAAGCTGGGGCGAAAAAGGCGGCAAACTACAAGGGTGACGGCGCAGAGCAGGACCGCTACGGCGCCCACTTCTCAGGCCTCGGCCTCGACGAGCAACAAGTCCACAGGGCGGCACAGAGCATGAAGAGTGGGTTGGGAGGTTACTGGGGTCTGGGCTACGACGGCCAGCAGCGGGCAAAGAAGCTTGCGGGGGGAACAGCCATGGGTGCTGAACAGGTACGTTTGAAGCTTGCAGGACGTGATGAGCCAAGCTTATATTGTGACAGGACCGGTTCGGGTCGCACTTCGCTGGCGTCGACGGAAAAGATGTGAAGAAGACTGCGCATTCGGTAAAGGAGACTGTTAAGGAAGCGACTATTGGAGGAAGATAATCTTGCACCAAAAGGACGGCGGATGGTCTGGTTTTGGCGGCGCATAAGCATATATTATCTTGAATAAAAAGACTACGCCAATCTCGATCACTCCGTGTTGACGCAAAGACCGTCAGGAAAAAGGGCGTGCATGTGCAGCAGTTGGAACTCAATTGCGCCGGCCGTGTGTAGGCGTCTCGAATGATAGGCTTAACTTTGATCGCACCGGCTCTACTCTACCACCGTCGGCCTCAAATGTGCACATCAGAAAGGTCAGAAAAGACAGAAAAGGGCACAAACAGGATGCTCTGCCGATAACTGGCTACGAGTAGACCCCGCGTGCCCCACAACATGGTCGCGCTATCCCTACACGCAGTAGTAGCACGTGCACGCTTTGCATTTGTAAGATCCCAATTATTCAGCTCGGGTGTTTTACGGTGGTAGCTCGGCAGTTAAGGTGCGAGTTCAAGTGCAACGCAACAGGTACAAGATAGTCAGTAATACAAATACTGAAGACGGCCCACGGTTGGTATATTACCACCACAACATGTCTCACAACGTCCTCATCACTGGCGGCTCCGGTTACCTTGGCGGCTCACTCCTCGCCCAGCTCAAGTCCGCGAACCTTCCACCTTACTCCCATCTCTACGCGCTCGTCCGTACAGATGCACAAGCAGAAGCAGTCCGTCAGTACAATGCCGAGCCGCTCACAATCAACCTCTCCGACCCGTCGGCCATCCACACCACCATCGTCGAGAAGAAGATAACTGTGGTGTTCCACCTTGTCGACGCTCTCGATAGCACTAGCACAGGACCCTTCATTGAAGCCTTGAGCAAAGTCAAACAGCAGACGGGACAGGAAGTCCATTTCCTCTTTACTACGGGTGCGAAGCTGTTCTCAGAGCACGGTGCCGCGCCTACGCATCGGCCACTCCTTGACACCGATCCTAACCTTTATGCAATCCAGGAAAAGCAAAGGAAAGAAACCAACAATGAATTCATGCGACGGGGCGTAGTAGCCAACAGCCTTGTCATTGACACGGCCGAGGCACACGGCGTGCGCAGCTACATCTTTGCGCCGTGTATCGTCTACGGTCGCGGTCTTGGCTTCGGGAATGTCATCTCCATCCAGACCGTCGCGGTAGTCCAAGCCGCAAAGGCTCTACGCCGTGTCTACAAGGTGAACAAGGGGAAGCCTACGTGGCCGGTGTGCCACATCCTCGACAACACGTCCCTCTATATTGAGATGTTGAGAGCAATCTTGGAGGGCCGGGACATCGCGCATGGCAAGCAGGGGTACTACCTCGCAAGTCCAGGGAGTGTGATGTGGGACGATCTCTATGCGGCGATTGGGAAAGCGATGAAGAAACGAGGCGTTATCGATGAAGAGAGTGTTGAGGAGGCTGATGAGGAGGTGCTGCAGAAGATAGGAGACGCACTGGGATGTCCGAAGGAGTTGGTGAACATGCAGCTTGGTGGCTTGTAAGTTTTTCCTGTCCTTTGCTATTGGCGTGGTCGCTTGCTAATGTTTTTTAGGTGCACTTTTGAGGCCAAGCAAGGGAGCCAGATCGGGTGGAAGCCTCAATTTGCACCTGAGCATATTCTGGAAGCTGCGGATGAAGAGGTTGCGCTGATATTGGAGAATCTGAAGTAAAATATGAGGGAGGAGGCGTTTCCGCGAATAGTCGGAGCTCTTAGCATGTCTCCAATCTCATGTTTTGCTTCGCGAATCTGCATTCTCCTCATCGAGCAACGATCTCCCCTTTTGAGAAGTCAGCATATCAGATCCTGCACGCGAAATAGGGAACATGACCTCAGACTGGTTCTGTGCTGCAGGGAAAACGATTTTCATTTCGTCAATTCCTCTCATGTACACTTCTTCCGAGCAAAATCACCTCAATCTAGCCTCACGGCAATAGCCAAAGGAAGGTCCACCTCTCGGGAATACAATACGCAAAATGCGCAGGTACCCTCGCGTAGCAAGCAAATCACTGGTCGACATACCAGGTTTCCATTCTATACGCACGATAGACTCAAGCCAAGCCAAGCACCTGCCCTTGTAAGCGTAGCGGAAGTAAGCGACAGTAATATAAAGCCTTGTCGGGATTCCAGCCCAAGGCTCCAGGACACTGCAAAGCAAACATCAATGCCATCCACAGTCATGTCGCGTTCTTCGTTGTGCGCGTTAATTTCAAGTTTCGTACTTGTTGCCGCGGGATTGAGTCTGCCGCCCCCAACAGGTCCCTACAACGTCGGCTCAAAACCTTACGTCCTCGACCACCTCACCGTCAATGACCCAGTAGCACCAAACGGCACAGCAACCTCCATTTTGGTCAACATTTACTACCCCACGCGCGACACGGCCCCCTCTCAAGAATACCTTTGGGCCGGTCTCACCGGAGCGTATGAAACGTACTACGCCATCCCCGCTGGCACCTTCAACATCACAGCAAATATCGCATACGATGCTGCACCGCTATCAGTCCCAGAATGCGAAGCCCTTAAGCTTCCTACTCTCTTCTTTGGCCCCGCAGCCATCGGCCCACCATCCCAAGTTTTCTTTGGCCTGATCTCGGAGTTGGTGAGCAAAGGGTATGTAGTGGTCACTGTGGATCATCCGTGGGAACCGCCCTATCTCGAATACCCAGATGGAACGGCGTTTGTGGGACACGATCCAGCGTGGTTCCCCGAAGGCGACGGAATTGTCAGGATCCACGAGTATCGGATCGCCGACAATTCTGCCGTGCTCGACGCTCTGCCCACAATCTCCGAGAAACTTGACGTTCCACTTAACCAAACACACTTCGTGTTCTTCGGGCACTCGCTGGGCGGCAGTGTAGCGCTGAGCCAAATCCTCGCCGAGAAGAACCGCACTGAATCGAAGGACAAAACCTTCCTAGGCGCCCTGAATATCGACGGTACAAACTTCGGTACCGCTTCTACAAACGACTCCTCCGCCGATCTGAATCTCCCCTCTCTGCTCCTCGCGAGCTCCGGCCACCTCCCCGAGAACGACCCCACATGGCCCGTCTTCGAATCCCACCAAACGTCATGGACAAAGGGTCTCCGCATCCTAGGGAACTCGAATCATAGCGACTACTCTGACCTTATTTTCTTGAAGCAGGCGATTGGGATTGGGGGAGGCGAGGGCGCGATTACAGGGAGCAGGCTTTTGGAGGTTTCGAGGAAGTTTGTGGCGGATTTCTTTGCGTTTGTGAACGGGGGCGGGGAAGGCGTTTTGGTGGGTGATGGGACGGTGCAGGTGGAGTGGCCGGAGGTTGCGTTTGATTATAATGGGACGGGGGATCCTTGTGCGAATCAATTGTATTGGGCGCCGGAGGGTGATGCTTGAGGAGTGGGTTGACGTCTCGGAGCCTCGCTAATCCTGGATATCAGACTCATTCTTACGGATTGGAGATTGAAGATGACTGTGATTCTATCAGAGATGTCTTTAGATGTAGAAAACCGAGCGCAAGCGACGACGATTAGAGCTTGGCTGAGGCACGTGTATGCCAAATCGGGTATCGTGGTTGCCACATTCGTACAAGCGAGAATGAGTCGAAATGACCGCCCATCGCTACGAACCTATTTACTCCAAAAATCTATCTCGACTTTGAGGCACAACCAGTTCCTTCGTCGAGCAATTCAATACAGTGTTTGATATTGTCTCACTTGTACACTTTACGCGGGACCGCCAACCCGTCTTTCCAGCAGAGACACAACCCAAGCAACACCGTTCAACATGGACTACCCACCAATCCCAAACACATCCCCCCTTACTTATAACGTCGCGCCACCGATTCCGACTACAAAGCCGCTCTCTACGCGCTTGACGAACCCGCTCCCGCCTAAAGTAGGCGGGAAGAACATCTTCGCATTCTGGGATTCGGGAATCGATAATCTCCCGCCGTACCTTCTCCGGAACGTCATCAACTGGCATCGTCGCTATGCCCCACTAGGCTGGACTGTTTATGTGCTCGACAATGTGGCGGGTTCCTCGCTCAATATTTCGAACTACATCGATACGACTTCAGCGGAAGTCGTTCCCGAGGCTTTCACGAAGGGCACGCTTGATGGCGGGTATAGAGCGCAGCATACATCCGACTTGATCCGGTACCCGCTGTTAATTAAGTACGGTGGTGTCTATCTTGATGCCGGCATCCTGCTCTTCAGCGACCTCGACTGGCTCTGGACCACGCAAATCGCCAATCCAGACTCTCCCTACGACTTCTTCGGCTTCACTATGGGCAACGCTCCAGACCTTTCCGTTGTCAACTTTACCCTTGTTGCTACCCAAAATAATCCATTGGTCCGTCGCGCACACTACATTCTTCTCAAGCTGTGGGAAGGCAAGACGAATACAACGGGGACGCACAAGCATCCGCTTGTGAGCCATGTTCCACTTCTGCGGGTGGCGAAGGAGGTGGTTGTTAAAGAGGAGGGAAAAGACAATATGATCATCAATGATGAGGCGATGACGGATTACGCGATTCAGATTCAGTGTATGGGTGCGGCACAGCGTTGGTACGATGCTGAGGATAACTGGGATGGGCCAACCTACGTCCGGGAGAAGTGCTTCCTCCTTAGCATGATCGACGCGACATACATCCACGAACAGATCACCTCTTGGTCCGGAAAACGACAACACGAGCTCTTCTCTTTACAGTTACCAAAATCCGGGGAAGAAGAGAGCGAGGATCAAGCTCTAGCGCGGAACATTGTCGAACGCGTAGTAGGCGAGGCCTGGTGCATTAAGCTGGGTCATGGCTTTGCGGCGAAGCTATTTGGCGGAGACACACTGGGTATGCTGTGGAGGAAGCATGATGGAACCGATTGTGTGGAGGGGACTTATGCGGGATGGTTGAGGTGGGCGGAGGTCAGTGTGAGGCAAGACAAGGCGATGGCGAAGATGGAGATAGAGGCTTTTGAGCCTACAATGAAGGGGCCGCTCATGTCGCGTCAGAAGGATTAGATATTTTGCAAAAGAAGCCCACATTCCTAATCTGTCAACTTTTTACCCCCAGTGATCTTCCCCCTTCTCAATACTCCCGTCTAAAGACTCCCTTCACCTTACGAACCCACTTCCCCCCAAATGACACCTTCCGCTCACTTCCATCCCCTTTTTTCACGCCCTTGTCCTGCCCCAAAATTGAGCGCACAATACCGCTGACCGACGAAGCACTTCTCCTATGCCCATGCTTCTTCCCAGGCGTCAATACTTTCTTATCCTCAGCTTCAGCACCAGCAACAGCGTCACCTAGTTCCGATACCGGTACCGAAGCTGGCTCCACACTACCCTCATCCGCCACCGGAAACCGAAACCCCGCATTCAACCCAACAGCCTGCATGAAACCACCATCCCCCCGTTGCTCCTTCTTCACCACACTCTCCACCTCACGCGGACTATGAAGCCGCGCATTTGCAGCCGCTTCTTCTAGCGCCATCTCCACCGCCGTCTCCACCGCCTCGTCTTTACTTTCTCCCTTCCCCATCAGCTTGCCGATATCGAGCACCTCGGTGGACGAGTCTGAGTGCTCGGAGTCTGAACCGGTGTGCGGAGATGGCGCGTACGTGGCTTGCGCGGAGAAACGGACTACCCTTTTGCTAGCCTCTGTCACGGTTGGGAGTGGCCCGTGGGAGGGGGTTGGGAGTGGGTGGAGAGTGTATGTTGGGCTTGTTGGTACGTTGCGGGAATGGCCATATTGCGCTTCTATGGTGCTTGTATCGACGGCGGTGCGGTTTCGTTGGTGTTGAGATGTTCGTGGAGTTGGTGCGTCAGAGGTAGTGTATGCAGGCTCGCTTGCGATTCCGAGCCGATCTATCGTTTCGACTGGCGGAGTTGGTAGTGCAAAAGGCATGGTGGGAGAAGGTTCAGTCTCGATGGATATCGCTTCCAAGTCCTTCGGTGTGTGGAGGATACCAGTCTTTTTACGTCGTAGAGCGCCGGTGCGAGACAGCTTGCGGCTTTCGTCAAAAGAGGGACCTGTTGGGCTTCTTAATTGCTGAGAGGGAAGTAAGGCGCGGTCACTGGTGGCGGATGATGACGGAGTTGAAGACGAAACTGGAGATTGGCGGCGCATTGCTGAGACGATTCTTGATTGCGTGCGCGAAAACGGTAAGGTGTGCGGCTGCTGCGTTGTATAGATGTCTTTCAGGTCACTGTTTGCCCGTGGAAGAGGTGGATTTTGTGGAGGACTTCGAGCACGCGCGACCCCGTACGTGACGCCGCCAACGCTGGAACTCGCGGCATTGGACTGGAACTCTTTCTCCATAGATGATGCCCTTCTGTGATCTCTCAAGTCATGAATGGAGCCGGAGGAAGGCTGTGGACAGGTTTTCGAGAAAGCCGTGCTTGCGCTTGAGGGAAAGCGGCGTTGACCTGCTAAGTGGTGGAGCGGAGCATCTTTTGCGGGGGTACCTGGTCGATGTTGCGAGTTCAACTGATGTGGATGTGGATACCGTGATAGTTCGGGCAACGTGTCCCAAAATGCGGGCTCTGCATTCGCGGGTATTCCATGTGGAGATAAAGTGCCGGAAGAAGCGCCGCTGCTCTGGTAACCTCTCCGTGCTCTCAGTTGTCCGGCAAGACGGTTCTGGCGCTGATCCTGGTGTTCCATTGACGGCCGCAATCGCTCCTCGCCGTGGTGTGGGTCCATGATGGTCGGTCGCGTTCTATAATGTGGCACCTAGACACGATGTCAGCAATGTTCGTATAGAGTGGTGTAGGCGAAGGGGCATGGCTGTAACATGCACAGGAATTCTCGGTTATCTCTGGTTGAAGTGGCCTGTGCAGTGAGATTTGCGGACGGTCACTGTGCTGGTGAAAGGCGGTAAAGCGACAGTGAAACTTACCATTCCTTCCAGTCGAGGGCGCAGCTAGACCAGCAAGCAAACGGTTTCTCAGGAGATCACGACTTCTCCTGAGATCATCGCTTTGGTGTGTTGTCGAGCGCGGGTATCTGTATCATCTTGTGGAGTTGTCAATTATTTCCTTGCTCATACGGGGTGATGCGTTTAGCCAATAGATATGGTTCGGCGTGAAGACCTTCAGTATTGTCGATGTCAGAAAATCAGACTAGATACCAAAGTTTGTTCGTGAAAACTCGATGGCGCTCTTTATGTCTAATTCACATTCACAAAGAAGTCGCGTATAAGACGTTACCAATATCCTTCTATCACAACGCGCTATCCTTCAGTCCTGACCACACCAAAAATTTGCTTACCCACCACAATGGGCTCAGTATCACTGGAAAAATACATTCGTCAAGTATACCTCGAACCCGACGCGTTACCCTCGCATCCGATATTCTCCGCAAGCGAAGATCTTAAGCCACCAACACTGCAGAAAAATTGCCTCAACTACATCCTCCACTACCGCGGATGTTTCAACCCACCTCATAAAGGCCACCTACAACTTCTAAGCCACGCATTATTTCGGATGAAAGGCGAATTGAACATCCGAGCTGCTATCATGGAGTGTCGCGCAGACGATTCCGTGAGAAACAAACTGGATGGAATGCAAGAACCTCAGCCAATGGTACTTCCCTGGGACCAGCGTGTAAAACTATGGAACGACCCTTCTCTAATCGGAGGCTTAAATTGGGTCATACCTTCCACCGACAACAAGCGCACTTGCAAACCGTTTCGGAAACATCTGATCAAAGAGGCGGGAAAGGACGGTTTCGCTGTGGAATTCATCACACTCATGGGCTCTGACTATCTCAGTTCTGGATTTATGTATGAGCTGGATGAGTGCAACACGTATATCGTCGGCGGAGGTAACGAGCGCGGGAGCGTCGTAAACCCAAATGCTCCTCCTCAACAAATACCGGGATATGGTTCATGGTCGCAGTGGGACCTGGATAAAGATTTTTTCCGGGACTATCTCAGCGGAGACTCGGATGAGCGGGCTGTTGATAAGCTTTGCAAGCTTTATCCAAATGAAAAGTTATCAAGAGGTAAGTGGCGTAAGCATCGTTGATCACGATGCTGCTAATACAATCAGGCACCAACGCCAAGGCAAAGCTTGAAGAACTACTCCGAAACCACGGCTCTTTCTGGATCTGTATTCCTGAAATTTCGGATCCTGGTCGAGCCAGCCCAGTTTACTACCTACCCTTCGAAACTACTAGTGCGCAAGAGGAGACCGCGGTAGGAGAGATCAGCGAAGACTTCAGTTCAACCAAGATTAGGAGCATTATCAGAGGAACGGAGGACAAGAAGAAGCTCAGAGCTTCTCTGGCGCCGATGGCACTGAGTGTTGATGAGTTGATACAATTTTTGGAAGAGGACGGTTTCTGGCCATCGGGTTGCGTCGTTGAAAACTAGCTGCGATGTCTCGCGTGAGCGTAATTGTTGATGCGGGATGGAAAAATGAGCGTTAGTTTCAGACTGCAGTGAGTAGATGCTACAATACGAGCTCAAGTCTGAGGTGAAAAAGCTTTTTTCGTCGTCATGTTCATTTTGAAGGGTACCTGGGAGTAGATTGACTTTATCGACATGATCTCGGCCCCTCTACTATTACATACTGAAACGAGGAAATCAATGACCGTGGTTTAACATGCATTGTGACTAGAAAACCGCACCGGAGAGCGCTAGATAAGCAGCCCTGGTAATCTATACTTTGAGAGTGACCAGTTCCCCCTCCTCCCTGCCAGACCTACATTATCGTTTAGGTCCAAGTACAATCGTCTCGTGTTTTCTAGGACGCATACTCATCAACGAGAAAGGGAAAGGAAATTCGAAAGGGTCAACTCGTCGAGAATACAATCCAAAACCCACAAGCAAGCCCCAGTTGCGAATGTTCCAACGGATGCCATACGTTGTGAGGTTGAAAGGTTATATGGCCATACGCGTGTGTACTCCGTCCAAGTATAGGGCGCTCTGTGCGCGGCTTACCACACCACCTGCGTCATCACTCCTATACCCGCTTCCGTCCCAACCTCCACCTCATCCTCGGTCTCCTTGACCATCTTGAGTGCCGTGGGTGTGGGAGGCACAATGCGCAGGACACCAAACTTCTTCTTCTCCGGCTGAAGCGATTTTTCAATGAATAATAGTCCGACCGATACTTGCTTCCCCGCCTCGGCCGAGGTCTTCTTCTTAGCGACCATGTTTACGTGGCACGTTGCCGACATCCCACGTCGCGTCTGCTTCGATTCTTCGGTGGGACTAACATACTGGCACCACTCCCGTCCAAAGAAGGGTTGATACTGGTCATTAACCTCAGGATCGCCCACACGCGCGTCCAGTTCAGGATTCTCCTCCAAGAACTCAAGTACACCCTCGGGGAGCGGCTTCGCACGACCTTGTTCGATCTTATCAAGACGATGTCGCAGTTTGTTGACGATGCCGTAGAGGTACTTGTTGTCCTTGGGCAAACACTTCCACATCGATGCGAGCTCATCCCGGTAGATCGGCCGCTTGAAATGATTATTGGCGATAATTTTATCCACACGGCAAGCATCCCGATGCAGGCCCAGAAGATCAAGGGTGCGAGCGAGGGAGATGGCGGCAAAGAGGTTCTTCGGTACGCGGATAGGCTCCATAGTACTCGTATACTTGGGGTAGCAGGCACGCTTCATCCATGCCAGTACAATCTTGAATCCCACGTGAGAGGCTGTGCCGTGCGGGATGCGAAGCTCTTGTTGCAGCGGGTCTCCATAACCCTCAGCAGCGTCTGCACGCTCCAGCGTGCGTAAGTATTTCGCGATCGCCGGCCGACCGCACATCAAAATTAGCATCTTCTTGGGCACTTGGTATGCAAGAATTTTGTTTGTGCCATCCTCCACAACGTCGACAGCGGGCCCGTAAAGCGCACTGTGCAGACGGTCGGGCTGAATGTGGTCCAACAAGGAGTGCATGTCGTGAAGCTTGCGGACGTTATCGACATCGGGATAAAATCTAGCTGCACCAGGCTCGAGAGATGGCTGTGCGTGTAGGGAGCTCCTGCATGAGTCGTATGTTGATTCATTGCTGCCGTATCCTGCGTCGAGCAACTCTTCCGATTGGTATCCGTCGTCGTCATCATTTTCATCGTAGAGCTCGTCGCTACCCGTACGTTCTGAATCCGAGTCACGTTCCTGAACTTCCTGCGTACTGGAAGCAAGAGGTAACATCGTCGGCGGGTATATGTGCGATCCGTTCGCGACAACAGGGCCAGGCCAGTTCTGGCAGATGTTCATCGGGAAGCCATAGTAATGGGGGGAATTGTACGCCTGCATGTGCTGCGGAGGAGCGTATACGGCATTTCGATAGTAGGTCGAGTATGGATTGACGTAAGCAGGAACATACTCTGCGAGGTACCCAGTGACGGAGCCGTCCTTGTTGTAATTATAGAAGGTGGCCATGCTGAGTCCAACCGGGAAGTTAGATTGACTTGGAGTCTTCGCGTCTGTTTCTGCGTGGGCAGTGGCCAGGAGAGTGGGACCGAAGCGTCGACCGTCTGTTTGTCTGTCTCTACAGAGGTGTAAGTCGAGTTTGCTCAAAGCAGGGTGGCGAGGAGACAAATCACGGAGCGGGAGCGCTTTTAAGTGGGCAATTGAAATTGGCTAGCGAAAGAAATACATGCGGCGTGAACGAGAGCGCACCAATGCAATGCCGGACTGGCGAGAGGCCGGTAGAGGTGGTGTTGTGGCGAAACGATGCTAGAGGAGAGAGGAGGTGAAACGAAGCATATGCGTTGTGAGATGGAAGGTGATCAGGAAGTATGAGGCTTGGCGTTGCCTCAGGAAGTAGTCGACCGGGGTGAAAGCTGTGCCAAGACGTCGTCACGTGGACCTGCATTCACTCGAGCAGGGGCGGATCTCGCGAATACGAACAGGGATAGCAGATGGTTGATCTGGGGAACGAACGTAAGAGTGATGTACAAAATCGTCACGTTAGTCCGCTTTATACTGTGGTTGATGCAAAGATAGCTCCATCCCCTCTTTCTGTGAGCTGCGAGTAGCAGGGCGTAACAGGTAGGCATGCATGCTATGAGTCATAAGTCGGAAGGAAGTGTGGCGAAAAAGGCAGAAAGAACCCGGCTACCTCACTTCAAGAGACAACATTCGTACCTGCAAACCGCAGGGGTGCTCTTTCGACATCCAACGCAAACTTGACTTGTTTGACGACAATTCAATAAACACGATGAATGCAGCAGGGTGACGACAAGCTCCAAGATATACAGACCTGTACCAACTATAGACCAAACGCGGAGTTAAGGCTTTCTCAGCCTCCATATAGCCGCGATAGGAGCACGGAGCTTAAGCGTTACTGTACGCATGTGTTGCGTAGCTTATAGCACACTTACTTTTTTTGTCGAGTGGTGTCCGCTGGGCGGGCGCGTCTGAGAGAACTTCGAGCTTGTTCAGAGAATTTTAGACATATTCAGTCACAGCCTTTCCACTTCAATTCAGGATTTTATTGTTAGGTGCGTGAGTTTGCTGAGTGAAACCCCGTAAGACCCCCGAACAGAGCGCCATCCATGGTTCGGAGCCTTCCACCTCGATTCTCATAGGTTGATTACTTGTCCAGCCTGAATCTGACCCGTGACCCGTCATAGCAACGCCTGTGCAAGCGTAAATGATGACGTACCACTCAGTTCTACATTCATTTCGAAAGAGAAGCCACCTCGTTCATATCACCCTTAGGCTATTACCTCCTCTCGCCCTTCATGATCGTCTCCTTGCAGCGACTTAGAAACGCTCGTACGCCTGATCTCGACCCCCGCGTCTTCTCCTCCTTCTTTTTCTTCTTCGCTAAATGCTGCAGCGGTAGTGCAGTTGTCGACAACGGTACCCTCGTGTCAGTCACATATCGTCCAATACCATACCCCGTCGAAAGCTCCCGTGTGCTCTGCGTCGTTTTCAACGGTGAGGGCTGGTTCGGGACGACCTGGAAGCGTAGGATGTGCGACGGGTTTCGAGTGGCTTGCGCTGGTCGCAGGTCCGTCACATTCAGAATGCTCTGCGGAGGACGGGTGTCACGGCTCGATTGCTTGAGAGTGTCGAGGAGCAGTTCTTCTTCGTCGGTGTCCGAGTCGAGAACGTCTAGAGAAGGGTTTTTATTTCGGTGACTGGAGGAGCGCGGAGGTGATTGGTTCTGCGATGAATTCCGGCCATCCCTGCTGGACCTGCTCACCCGGATAGATGCGTTGCGCTTCGCGGCAGTGATGGAAGGGATGTCCAGCGGCAGCGGCGCTAGGTCATCGCGCAGCGGACTCCAGCTTCCCATTCGATGTTTGCAGCCCAGCGACTCTTGCGACTGGTCGGCTTGCGCTTGTGTGGTTGCACGACATCTGCGGTGCTTCGGCGTCGGACTAGCTTGGAGTGACAGATACTGCTCTCCGCGAGCACGAGTACTGGAAGAATGGATGACTGCGCGTCCTCGAAGGCTCGAATCTTGCACGAGACGCTGATCAAGGTCGCTTGTCGCGCTACTCACTGACGCCTCTGTCGGCGGAGTGTAGGATTCGGAACTGCCAGTCCTAAAGCTGGAACGCAAGTCGAAGCCATTCTGCCGCAAATACTCCTCCGTATCGTCGGTACCTTGACCCGAGAAAGTCGAGTCACGCCAGTGAGGGCTTCCATTTTGCTTCTGCAAGGCGTTGTTGCTCCCGGGAGGGTGCGATTTGTAACCTTTCAAAGCGTTCGAGGTAGTCGTATGCAGTGGATACTCATCGTAGGTTTCCTCCTCGTCCTCGTACTCCGAATCGGAGTACTCCAAAGCACCGTTCGCGGCCTGCTCTTGACTTACCATGTTGTTCATCTTCGAAAGGTAAGGCGAGGGCACGAAAAGTAGCCCAGGCGCGGCAATCGAGTAGCTCGAACGAAGGGCAGTTGAAGTTGTGCGAGGAGCCATAGGGCGGCGTATAAGAGGTGTTCCCGCGCGGCGGCGACCCAATTTGAGCGAATTCCATGGCATATTCGTAGTCTGGTTACGTGGCTGATGTGCGGCGCGAGATTCTCTCACCAGATTGTGGAGGTGAAGGTGCGTGTCTTGGACCCTGAGACAACGCATCGATACTTCATATAGTGGCTCATGAATTGGGTCACAGAGAAACATGCGTGTTGGCTTTCACCTTCACCATCCCCTTCATCACTGCTTGCGCTATCTATATTAGATGTCGCTAATACTGACGCATACCCGCTCCATCTTTTACAGACTTTCAAACTCAACTCGCACGGCCTAAATACTCTCATAAGTCACCGATACCCGGAACCTTCCACATAGCCACCCCGCATGTCTCAGAGAGCAACATCGATGAATCACATATCAATCACTTCCAGTACTCAGGCTTTGTCCGCACCAAATGCAACCGCATCCAAAACCCTAGCCGGACACTTCTCGGACTTGAGGGTAGATGAGACAAAAAGCGATGGTAGTCAAATGGAGGAGTTGGCCGAGGCACTGAAGGACAAGTGGTCGCCCAACAACACTCACCAGCAAAGTGATGAAGGGATGGGGAATGCTGCAGGGTCAGATCTGCGGATAGGGTAGTTGCTTCATAAAGTAGCTAATAAGCATCGAAATCGGGCTTTACAGAAAAATCACTGCGTATCAGCTCTGACTATGCCACCCTTGCCTCTGGATTACACAAATCTTCCATCTATGACTACCATGCTCTCTTTCCATCGCAGCTGTACAGGTCAGGCCCTCCAAAACACAGCATACGTCCACCAAGGACAGGACTCTTCGTTCATGTGATTTCGGACATTTCGGATACTTCTCGTTAACCTTTGCAGTCTCCAAGACTCAAATATCATGTTGTTGGTTCACGTCATGCCCAAAATTACGCTGCAGATCTCCATCGCGATGGCAAAAAGCTTACGTTAGTCGAATTGTAGCGCTCACGAATCGTGCCGGAGGCCGTTCTTCGTCGCTAAGACAATCGCGAGTGCGGTTCGTGGAAGTAGTTTTGCAGGTGGGCACCGAAATCAGAAAGTCTTTTCAAATAAAGGTGGGGTATCGGTCACTATTGGTAAGTCTGGCAAGCAGTGTTGGAAATGATTCTGTGACTGGATTTAATTACTGGATCGATTAGGATGCGCCGCAGAAAATTCTAAATCTAGGAGACATGACACTTCCTACAAATTCTAGGATTTGTGTCTTCCTTTGGCACCTAACAATACTTCACCAAAGCAGTGCTAAGAGATTTCACGTGAAGCTATCGACTTAAGTCAATGATCACGTGTACATAGTTTGTGTCTCGCAATGAAAGCAATGTCACACGAGCACTATTGCAAACGAATGAACGCTTCGTGTGCACTGCATCAAGCAATCACACCAGTACAAGTTGCATCGTCAAGTTTTCAAAACACTTCGCCACGCCAGCGAAAAGTCGGTCCAACCAATGATTCGTAAACAGGGAACACAGCTGTTACTGCATGAACAGCAAATCGCAGCCACCAACGGAGCTACCAAACGAGAATCCAAGGACACTCGTCATAAGTAAGCTTACAGCTTCATTCCATTCTGCGGGGAACAACAGTCACTTTCAAAATGTCAGAGAAAAGCTTCCAACAGCCATCTCCTCACACGCTACCCAAATTTGACTTCGAATCCGAAAGCTCCTCACACCAAGACCGGACTAGCATACTTCTCATCCCCAAGAATCTTCTCTCTAGAAACAAACCTGCCACCATAGATACTCCGCCGGCTATCGCCAAGAATATTAAGCCCGACATTCCACCTAAATCCTCCTTCAGACCTAAATTTTCGCCCATTCCCTCCAATGCCCAGAGTCCGTACATGTCTGGGCCAGGCTATGATACTTTCAACTACATAACCGCCGTCAAATCCAAAACGCCTGTAGCTCCTAATGCGGCGGATGAACTCGACTATGGGATCATCAGTGTTGAAGAGGTACCGACATGCGGTGAGTTTGCGTCCGAGGATAGAGGAGAGGGAGAAGACGACTTTGAGGTCATCGGGAAAGGAGGTGGTACTGAGTCGAATGGGGGGAGATAACTGAGGGAACGGAAGGAGTAGACAGATGACAGCTGTATGAGTGTGCGGAATTGGAGTTTAGGGTATTTGAGCAGAAACAATGAATGGGAGACGTGATGGGAAGAAATAATTATGAACATATGACTGGATGGTCGCAGGGAAAGGAACTTAACACAATCTTCGAGGTGTCTGTACTCGCCCCACGGAACAACTCGCTCGCACTCGGTGACAGCATGGTTTTGCGTAGCTCAAGCAGGGGCTCCTTCTTGGATATACATTTAGACATTCGATGTAAATTTTAAAAGCCATCGGCGAAGTACCGTCTAATCTAGTGCTCACGACGGCAATGTAGGACATGAAACAGGTACCAATGGACCCAGAAGGGGATCGCGAAATGTACAAACGACAACCAGCCTTCATAACTCCTTCTCACTGCCGCAATACCGTCGACCTTTGAAGCCCACAGTTGACTTCAAGGCCCGGCAGCTGGCAGCTCCGAAAGAAAAGATGATTGAGAGGCAGATTACTACCGGAGAAGTAGACCAAGTCGTGAGAGTGGATGGCATCACAATAGCTAGTGTTGCCTCTGGATCTTGACATGATCCCTCACGCTCGTGAATGTCTTCGCATAAGTTCCACCTAAGTCTCGGATCTCGAACTCTGCTAAGTGATCAGCATTGAATATCACACAAACGAGTCTGCCGAAGAGCTTACTCTCAATCGGCTCGTCCAGCCCGTTAATCCAATCATCCCTATAAGCATCCACCTCTATCTCTTCCCCCATCACCGGCTCTGGATCTGCAGGTCTACGCTTTGGCGCCGTCGTCGGCTCCACGTATTTGACGATGTCATTGAACTTGCCCGCCTCGACAATATGCACATTGAATACTGTAGTGCGCTCCAGGTTCCACAGAGGGGGATACGGATCGTACTTGATAAACTGCTCGACTTTGCTGCCGGCTTGAAACGCGTTCGTAGGAACGGAGCGCCACTCGGGTTTCGTTTTGGCTTCTTGGGAGTCGTTGTTGAGCGGCTTGATGAAGTAGCGGTAGTCCCTGTTGTACTCGTTCTTGATGATTTGGGGAGTGGACGGGTCATCGAGGAACCTCTGGTTGTTAGGGAGGAATTTAGGGTTCCTGCTGTAGATGTTGATGACGTCGCGACGCTTGAACTACAAGGGTTAGTGGGACATGTTCGATATACTAAATTTAGGGGCTTACCATGGGGTCTGGTACAATATCAATTTGCTCTGGGGTCCAATCTGATCGCAATCAGTCAATGTTATCATCGTTCAAGAGTTAATTTGGACAACCTGGGAGGATTTGGTCGACTTACCATCTGGAAATTTGCGATCTCGACACTTCCACTTGATCAAGTTCGCATCGATACCAAAGTACTTCTCGACTCGTGCCGGAATCTGGACTTGATCTCCCGGCTTAATGGGCAGCATCAATTGCCTATCCTGCCAGCCAGTGCCGCGAATGAAGAAGTCATCCACATCCTCGAACTCAAACGGCGTGATCTCGAACCGCAAGCTACTGAAGACTGGCTTGCCATCGCGAGCCTGCTGCCAAGGCCAATCGAACGAGAAACCAGGTCCTTGTTGAGGCGCCAGGAACTGACGAGCCTTCTCGTGGTTTAACGCAAAGCCGTCGATGAACTTCTGGTCCGGCACGACGATGTAGTCCTGCACACAGCTATCTCCCTTCTCAAAGTCCGTCCTTCCGGAGATGACGTTGACCTTGCCGGCATAAATTCGAATCATATATGGGTTATGACTGTGCTTCTCGCGCGATTCGAAACAGATGCGGAGAGCGGAGTCTAACTTCATGGGAATAAAGACACCGTTCATGTCATCTGCAAAGACTTCCGAGTACATGCCAACGGGTAAGACCTCGAGCTGTTCGTTGCGAGTAGGAGCTTCGTGGACCCGGTTTTCACTGGCAATCCGGCGGACATTGTGGAAGGTAATGAGGAGGTCGCTCTTACGAACGAAGATAGTCTCGCCATCAGTCTTGGCCTTCATTTGCGCGTGTTTTGGCTTTCCTGGTGGGTATTTTTCCAACGTCGCGGTGCGCAACTCATCATAGTCTGCAGACGAGAGTCGCTTCAAGTCACTTTCATACGGTCCTTGCTCATCATCTTCCATTGGGTAGCCATCTTCCTGGAGTTGTATTCGCTGAGTCATTGCATGTTCGTACCAGCGTCGTGCCGCTTGAATGTCTTGCAGTTCACTTGGCGTAGGAGGTGGGCTGGCCTTCCTGTTTCCCTGAAATACGGGCTTCCGAGCTCTAGCAGCTGCTTTGATGCGCTGAGTTATGTTCTCACTAGGCGGCATGAATATGTTGGGCCGCTTGGAAGGCGTTATTGGAGGTCGGCTTGGGGGCTGCTTTGGCGCTTGGTACTGCTGACGCTTGGTCCCTTGAGGTGTGAACCCGCTTGGTTGATGTGATGTGAAGCCGCTTGCTTGGCGTGGTGTGATACCGCTGGTTTGGTATGGTGTGAACACAGTCGGTTGGTATGGTGCAAACCCAAGAGGGCGGCGCGATATGAACTGACCTTCTTGGTAAGGTGTGAACACAGATGGTGGACGTGACATAAATTGATCTGGTTGGTTTGGTGCGATCCTGAGCGGATGGGGTGTTGCGAGCCCGCTTGTTTGTTTTAGTGCCAAGTAGTCCGATTGCTGTAACGGGAGCTCGTTTGGCGGATGGGGGGCAGAGTCGATCGCTTGCTGTAATGGGAGTACGTTTACTTGCTGTGTTGCAAAATCATTCGTCTGCTGTGGTGCAAAGTCGTTCGGTCGGTGTGTCCCGAACTCGCGCCGCTGTTGCGAAGCTGCATTTGGATTCGGAATCGGAGTGGTCACCCGATTCTGTTGCATATGGAAAGGAACGTTGCCCGATCGATAGTTGAAGGTTGTGATTGGAGGTGAGTCGATCAATGGAGTCTGAGGAACGAATTAGTTCGCCTGCTCTGGGACCATATTTATAGCTGGGGCGATTACTAGAGTTTGCTGAAGAAAAGAATCGCCCGCGTGGTCGGAGGCAATAGGCAAAGCTTGGACAATCACCGGAGTTTGTTGGGAAGGGAAATTTCTAGACGAATCGGAAAGCTTCGGCTGCATGAAGGCGTCATTCGAAAGTGGCATGGGAACCGGACGAGGTGGTGGTAGCATTATCTCTGTTGCAGCACAGTGTCAGAAAAGCTCGTCCAATGGGTCGCCCTTCCATACCTATTTCTTGTGCTTGGCCCATACTAGGTTTCTGCGAGTGCAACTCCATCGGCTGTTGCAAGCTCGATGCCGGGTGATCCAATAAGCCGAGGATATTGTGCGCGAAATCGTCCTGTTGTTGATACTGCTGACACTCTTGATCATACTCCTGAGGCTCCTGACAATAGTATTTGTGCTCCTGATGATACTCCTGACTATACTGATGGGGCGCCTGATGATACTGCTGGCGCCCTTGGTGATACTGCTCGCGCTCCTGTGGGTGTCGCTGAGGGGTCGTCCCATTCCCGCTTAGTTCTTGCATCCGCAAAACTGTCTCCAAACTTGAGGCCCGCTCCCGTTTCATAGCCTTCCTCGTATCCCGCGAGTCTCGAGTCGAATGTTGCCGAGACATTTTCGATACAATACCTTGACGAAGCAAGAAGACAGGGAAAGGGGGCTCGCGCAAATCACTATCTTACCGTAATGAATAGCAATTGGGCGACTTGCTATAGAAAGCATTAGTGGTTCACACTACGATATGCACTCCTCGAGAATATAGGCCAAATACATACCTTATGCCGCACAGGAGACTCGCGACCGTGGCCGCTAGTCGTGGAATCAGTGGTGGTGTGCGAAGGAAAGCTCCGAAGTCCCTCAGGAAGTTTTTCATATGCCGAGTCTATCCTTGATATGAGCTCTCGGATTCTTTGACGGCCCGAAATTTAGCGTGTTATGACGGACAAGGGGGAATAGAGACGAGCGTTGCCCAGGAAATTCGATTGAAACCAAGGCGGTAAGGAGATAGGGTGGCAATAACCTAGTCTTGCCCAGGCTTGTTTGCGTCATATTTGACTACCATGTGTGTTCGAAGAAACTTCACGATTCTGTCCATACCCTCGGGCTCATTCAACCAGTGGCCGCCTTCATCAAAGCATTGCCATGCCACCTGCATTCCGAACTCTTGCAAAGTCTTTGCCAAACCCAATCCGTTCGCGACAGGAACCACGAAGTCGTCCACTGCATGCTGAAGGAGAACCGGCGTGCGAACTGCTGATGTGATTTTTGAGGTCATAGAATAGCATTCCACGGGTATGTCTAGCAGTGCTCGGAGGTGCTGCGTTCGCTCTTGGGAAGTCGATGTAGTATCATTGAGTATCTTCCCCAACTCTTCCTGCATGGGCAGCCAGCCGGAAAGTCCCACGAAACCCCCGATTTCCACACCACCCAGCAGAAGCGCGAGTAGAGCAGTAGCGCAGCCTTGACTAATTCCGGCCAAGAAAACCATCTTCAACCCAACTGCAGCGCTTTCCCTTCTCACCACTTCCAGTATCATTTGAACGCTTTCCCGAAGACCAGGCTTCTGGGTCTCAGGGCAGTCGTTGGGATGCTGCACTGACTTCATGTCAAACCATTGGTTAACAACCTCTTCCTCAGTTTCTGTCCATTTGGGGGTGGCGCTTGGGAAAACCCATTTCACACTGGGAAATATTTGCACAAAAAACCGGTCGTCACTTGCTTGGCTTTCGAAAAGCTCGCTCTCGAATTCGGTCGCGGTGCTGCCTCGTCCGTGTAGGAATATCACAGTGTGCGTGTGCTTTGAGGTTGGGAGGATAACGTGCTCATTAACTGTGGTGGGAGTAGTGGAGCTCATGTTGATGGCCTTTTCCATCGTTTCGCATAGGGTTGATTCTTTAGGGTTGTAGTTACGGAGCAATGTGGGGGATTAGTCAGCAACGAGGTAAACTCAACCATGTTTAGCAGTTCTCGACACTCAATGTCGACAATTCGAAAGAGTTGGGGTAGCCGCTGACATATGTTGGTAAAACAACTTTGGTCCACCTACCCTTTTGGTTTGGGCTAGCCCTGATGGTGAGCTGCAGGGTGTCGTGTTGTAGATGCAGCTAAGAAGAGAACTGCTTTGAGCCAGGGGCAGGAGAGAACAGCCCTTGACAGGGGTTTAAGTACTAGGAAGCCGCCGTAGAGGAAAGAGGAGGGTGTCAAAGGAGCAAGGTCTGCGTGATGACACACGTAGAACGTAGCCAATTACAAGGATTTGAGACGTCTTACGTCTTGGAGGTGGGTGTAATAGAGTGACCGTGTTGGTACGATATTAGGCCTGACGAGTTCCGGGTTTATTAGACCGTTAACGGTCGCGCCCGGGGACTAGGGTTCAGGATATAGGCAAGGCGCTGTTAGCGATAACGCGCCGCACTTTGTCATGCTCAAGAGGTCTAATTTTGAATAGCTCCATGCTTATTCTGTCTCTAGATATGATAGTTTGTCCTTCTTTCCTCGTTCCATCGCGTAGCGCGTCCTTCCTCTAGCCCTCTCCTCGTGCAAACGCACCGTTGCCATCCGGGTGTTCTTCCTCTCGCAGCTGAGAAAGCTGGGGTATTAACTCTATAAAATTACACTGTACAAGAACTCCGTAACTATCCTCTCGGGCAATCAGTAAAGCGTACGCCTAGTTGGCGGTGCCGAAAAGGAGGAGTGTCAAATGTTGGTCCGTTGGTCCACCACAACCATAGTTGACGAGTAGGTAGCAAGTGATCGCTACTAGTGAATCGAGCCGTGCAGTTTGTGAGCAGGCATACGAACGGCTCGCATCGCCCGTCAAAGTGGCTCCTCTCCCGGGCCTCGAGGAGCAGGTATCGGATGGCATCTCTCCGCATGTTGCAGCGTTGTTGGCGGTATTCGCGACCCAGGAACGCCCCTACAGGACCACCAAAGACCTTGGGAGGAGGCATGACGCTGCGTCTCACTCAACTTCGCTCTATCCGTGTCCACCCGTCCACCTCTCTTTCCTCCCAACGCCACAAACACCTCTTTTGCAGGCGGTACGCAACCCCATTACCCCCCTCCCTCCCTCCCTCCCTCTGGCTCTTCCTCCATGAGAGACGCCGAAGCACGAATGCTAGCAGGACACGCCCGCACCACGGCTGCAAGATCACTCGGAGGAGCGACTATGTTCATCCGCGCCCAGGTTTCGCTCAGAACGACGCGTGTCGCGCGAGGGAACCGGTGATGCAGCGTTTGCCAAAAGCTCTGTGCTAGCTCTTCGATACTCTGGGTCCTCTCCCATGGCTTGACCATGCTGAATGCGGCCCCCCCATCGCTCCGGATGACGATTTCGTGCAACTGCACCTCGACCTGCTCGACGCGCGCTAGGAAATCAAGATCCTCGTGGGTGTAGCCAGGCCACCCTCCCCCCACCAGCCAAACTCCCTCCACGGAGTACCACACGTCAGGGTCGGACCAGAAAAGTCGTTCGGCTTCGGTGCGAAGCACAGACGACACCTGCATCACCTGGAAGAGCGTAGGACCGTCGCAACAGCCAACGATGCTATACTAGATTTCTACAGGCAGCTCTGGGAACCTAGCAAACTCGGAACGAGATGACATCGGTGTCTGCTCTAGGGAGACGTAATGGGAGAAGGGAACGCGAGGCTCGCCTGTCGGTGTAACGTGCAGGAAATGGTTCAATGGCTGGGTCCAGGGACCAGTGTGATTGACTGCGCTCAGCATGGTAGCGGCAGCAGCAACAGGGCGCTCTTGAGCAAAGTGGAGGCGGCGTAGGGGTGCAGGAAGGAAAGTGACGAGAGGAGGGAGCGAAAGGGGGTGGAGGTGTCGCTGCGCCGAGCTGCGATATGCTATATGCAGTCTAGCGTGTAGCATGGAGCCATATGGTCTAGTTAGCCAGCAGCAAGGCAAGTCCAAACCAACACCACAGAAGAAACCAAAGCTTTTTGATGCCGCCGAACCAGAATGCGGAGCGTCCCGTAATGCCTTCGAGCACTTTGGGTCTTCGAGACGTCGCGGGGTCGGCGGCGAGCAGCGCATACAGTCAAGCATCATTGCTATCTCGAAATTGCTAGTCGACAGTGCCCTAAGCGCCTGCGGCCTCTGTCGGAGCGAAGCCCGGACTCTGCCTATACATTCCTACCAACTGAGATGTCGCAGCCAGCCGCGAGCGAGAGCGCACCCAGTCGTCTCTCATGAGAATGGTAGAGCCGGTTTAAAGGATGTAATAGACTTTTCTCCGTACATCGAGCTACACATGCGTCATGAAAAGCAAGACAACGGCGGTCTTGAGTACGACCCAAGACGTGATAACACCCCCTTGGATAAGCTTCGCAAAGGGCGAGATGCCCATCCAGGCTGCCGATGGGACGCGATGAACGGTTGGTGGTTCGTCGGACTCGAAGCCGAGGCCTGCGCCACATTTCAGCCACCACCAGCTACAGATGACGTTGCCCTGCGTCCGTCATTGATTGTCAAAGTGCAGACCAGCGCTCGACCATGGTCAGCGGCGTTGTCGATGTTTGAAGCACCCCCTCGTCGACTGCACCCCCGACCCGCCATGTGAAGCTGGCATGTCGTCGTCCTCATCCCTCACCCCCGCGCAGACGCACGCGCTCTTCGACGTGCTGATCCACCACCAGCTCTACGCCGAAATCGAGGCCTTCAAATACCCCACCACTATCGACCAGTATGGCTACCCCTTCCGGAAGGCGGACGGCGTGCAGACGACGGCTCCGCTGCTCCAGAATATGCTGAACAAGTTTGTCCTGCGGCTGCCGGGCGTGAAGAACATTGTGCTCGACTTTTGGCAGGAGAAGATACGCGCACTAGTCAGCAAGATGGGCGACGCGGAACTGAGCGAGAGCTACGACAAGGGCGCGATTGGGTCGCGGAAGGCGCTCGCGACGGCTATAAGCAGTCTGCTCGAGTATGTGGCTCGGGGCATGCTGGGAGGGTTTCCGGTGCGCGAGGGCAAGGTGGGGCAGCGGAAGGAGTACGATGCTAGCAAGCCTGAGGACATACTGGCGGCGTGGGACGACGGTATGAGGGAGCTGATATACGGAGATCTGCTCGATGAGCTATTCAAGACCGTCGCCGTGACGGGGAAGCTGGAGGAACACGCGAGCGTAGTCAAGGCGGGCCACGAGTACATTTTGCTGAAGTGAGTTCTCTAAGTGCTCAGCAGAACCATGTCTAACACCTGCAGTCTGGCTTCCTTCCTTCACCACATCTTCATCATGTCTCCAGACGGCCAGTACCTCCTCCGCCTCCTCGAGAACGTCCAGCGCCTCATCCCATACACCCTCATCAGACAAACCTTACGCGTGGGGAATGCAGCGACTATGATCAACGGCATGGTACGGCTGGTACTGGCGAAATTGTCCGTCACGGCCGTCACCAACTGGATCGGCCTCACCAACAACTCCAACGATGGCATGAACCTCTTGCAACAGATCATCTCGACCGTCATGGCCTGGGACACATCCGAATTCCAGAAGCGGGCACAGAAGCTCGAATCGAACAGGGACGCGCCTAAGAAGGAAGTTTTCAAAGCCATCAGGAACCACGTATATGCGTCTCGGGACACGCACGATGCCGCACGGAACATATCGATAGAGGAGTCCAAGTCTATCATCCGCGTGATATTGGAGACGGCAGACCCGCCTGTTGACCCTGAAAATCTGAATGAGAGCGAACACATCATCGCTATGGAATTCTACAGCACATACCTCTCTATTCGCGACCGCGAAGAGCTGACCAAGATTCTCTGCAAAATGCAGCCCGATGTTTTGACCTCAGCAGTGCGCGACGTGGTTTCCGCCTTTGATCCCATCATTCGCGCCGTTCACAACGCAGTCGATCTCTCGGGCACCGTTTCTGATGCGGAGAGCTTTCTCACAGACCTCATCAAGGTATCAAAACCGAAGCGAGCGAACGGAAGTGGAAGCCGTTCAGGATCAAGATCGAACAGCAGAAGTAGCTCTCCAAACTCTACACCCGCGAGCGTCACAGATGCACCAGGAAACATTCAAATGCCGACCGTGGAAGAATACGTCCAGCTCCTACGCAAACACATGCCCTCATCGCACAAGTTCTTCCACCAAATTTGCAAGAATGCCCCCGACCTGGCCAACCAATACCGCGACTTCGCCAAAGCCGTCCTCGCCGAGTTCCGCATCGACGACGCTGCCAAAGCCGCCGAGCAAAAAGGCGAAGGTGGCGCAGGAAATATGACAGCACCTCTACAATCGCTTTTCGCAACACTACCCTCCGAAAAGCAAGACGAGCTAAAGAAACTCCTCGACCAGCACGAGAAGCACCTCAAAACCCTCAAATCGACCTCGCACACCCGTCTCAAGGAAATTCTCAACTCTACCCACCCCAAGGACGCTTCCAAACCCACGCCCGCAGGGAAAGGCACAACACACGGCCCTGGCATGTATCTCTCGCGCTGGCACTCTCTCCTCGACAGCACATATATCACGCCTGCGACGCTAAACGGCCCTGTCCGCCGCGGCTGGGAAGTCAAAGGCGAGCTTGACGGAAAAGGTCTCAAGACGAGCACTTCGCTCGATGTGCCAAGCACCAAGCGGACGGGAAGCCAGGACCGTAACCAGGGGCTTAATATGGCGGATGGCACGGGTGATGCGGTGGAGAGGAAAGAGAAGAAGAGGGATGCGCTGGAGGAGGACAAAGTGAGGGCAGTCTGGGAGGGTATGCAGCAGGGGTGGGTGGGGGTTTGTAGGGGATTGGAGGTTATGCAGGGAGAGGATTGATGATGGCTACTACTGTGATAGGATTGGCGTTTGGTAGAGCGAGTGCAGACGTGTTTAGGGAAAATGATTGCATAGCATGAGATGGATGGGATTGTATACGGCATTTCACGTACAGCATGGACCCTCGCGGGCATGAGTCTAGACTCGAAGATCTTTTCATAAATTATAGTCTGCAACAGCTCATCTAGAGCGGTTTCACTACGATACAACCCCCGTCGTGACTTTAAGACGCAGTCGATATACCTCCTGCCCAAAGTTAATAGTGCGTCTCCGACCCATACGGATAAAGAGCCGCCATCATTCCGCACGCGCCTAAAACCCTCGATATTCTCATTTGGCGCCGGCGACCAGACACCGCTGTGACCCCGGCGCTACATCTGCTACCGACCCTCCGTCTCCGTCTTTTTCTCCGTCCCCCCGAGACGTGCGCTACCATTCCGAGCGCAGTTAGCCGTTGACGTCGACCTTGTGACCCACCATCTCTTATCACGTGCATGCCGCATGGCAGTGTGTGGGGTGGGATGCAGTTACGCTTCTGGGCTAGGCTAGGCTGACTGACGGGGCTGTTGGGGTGATCGGCCGGTAGTGCTGACGTGGGGTTGTGGAGTGTGTGGTGGGTTTGTACTTGTGCTTGTGGAATGTTGGCGGAGGAAATGTGAAGGGGTGCGTAGAAAGGGTTTCTGCTGGGGGCGGGGAGAAGGAGTGCGGTAGACATGGGGCCTCTGGATGTGCGATGTGTATGGTTGGTGTGTATTGCAGCGTAAGGAATAATTAGTTGTGGAACATGGTGTGCAAGTGCAGTTTCGTAAGAATAGCGGTAGCAAATAGTCAAGTACAATGTACAAGTGGTTGATGGTATCTCGCTCCACCTTCTCAAACGCCATTCCAATTCAATCCAATCCGGCCCAAAATGACCCAGAACAGTCACCCTATGCAAAACTCCGTTCATGTGCTTCCCTTCCCTTCCCTTCTCTCCCATCCCATTCTATCCGCCCACTACCACATCACCATCTTCCCCACCACCTCCACTCCACCAACATCGCCCACCCTAAATCCCACCTCACCCTCCTCCCAAGCCACATCGCCCACACTAACCGTCCAAGCAACAAGCACCATTCTAACCACCAACGCCACCATAGCAACATCCAGCGGTAAATCTAACTTCAACACAGCTTCGACGCAAGACCCCAGATTCTGCGGCGGGAACGTAGACGAACAGCGTGAGACTGCCATACTATTTCGTGAGGCTTGTACAGGGCTCGCTGTAATAGGTTGGCTAGCGGTGGAGGATTGACTGGTGCGCTTCGAGCGTTTGGAGCGTTTGGAAGGGAATGCGCTGTTCTGGGACAAACTGGAGTCGCGTTTGGCGTTGGACTTTGTAAGGGCGGCGGAAGAGGAGGAGTCCGTGGCCGAGATGGCGACTGCGTCGTGGTACGCTTGCTCAATTTGCCTCCTTACCTCCTCCTTCACTGCAGTGCGGGCCTCCTGCGGCGTCATATCCGGTACCAAGTACATCAACCTCTCAATCAACGTGACATACCGATGCATCCTCGCCACCTTATCCGTAAGCGCCTCATCCACATTCTCCAACGCACCCGTAGCAAGCCTTCCCAATTTCTCGCGCTCGCGGAAAAGCAACCCCGCGTTCTTATCCTCGAGGAGCGGACCAAAGAGGTGCAAGTGAGGCGAGTGTCGATGCACTTTTTCGACGAGCGCATCGAGGCGTTGGAGGAGTCGGCCGGGTACGAGACCCCCTGAAGCAATGAATCGGATGGTTTGGATGAGGGGGGTGGAGGCGAGGGGTGTGAGACCACCTTCAAAGGGGAGGGCGGATATGGCGTTGAGAAGGGTGTGTGGGATTGTTGTTGATGGGGGTTGGGATGTTGAGGGTGTGAGGGTGTGGAAGAGAGGTAGTTTGGAGTTGGGGAGGGTGGTGAGGAAGGTTGAGTCGGGGGTTTGCGTGCGTGTTGGTTCGAGATGTAGGGCTGTTCCTGCTCTCAGCCCTTCAAGAGTCCCTTTTGTGATGAGGATGGTGCTGACTCTCTCAGCGTCCGAAGCGAAAGGGAGGGAGCCGCAAGCGAGATATTTTGCAAAATGGATGGAGTAGCCAGAGCCTCGAGCGGGAAGCTGAGAGATACTCCGCTTGTATTGTGTGAGGGAGATGTGGTATGTGCCGTCCTCTGTTGCTGCGCCTGAGATGGAGATTCCGTGCGCGCCTGTGTTTGCCGGCTTGCGAGTTGCAGTCCGCTCTCCGCTTGTGCTCTTCTCGCCAGACTGCGCTGCACCGCGCTCAAGCGGATTTCCGAGAATAATGGACAACGCTGCGAGCTCGCTCTTCGTGACAGTAATACTAGGTCGTCCCTCCAAGTAAAGGGCATGTTGCAAGTCATTGGCCCAAACCTCGTGCTTCGCCCCATGTCTACTCCCCGTCACCCTGTCCCCCACCGAGACAAGCACAGGCGTCACTCTTCTCGATCTCGACCTCCCCAAGCCCATCTCCGCCAGATCTATCGATGTGCGCCGGGCTTGGGGCCTAGGCGGCAATTCTGGTCGCCCACTACCATGCCCAGGCGCCTCTCTCACATTGATCCTAACCGACTGGCTCCGTTGTAGAGGTTTCTTGGTTGTTAACAGATACTTGGAGATTGCCGGGGGGTATGCCGAGCGTTCTGACGTAGGACGGGCCCGCAATTCATTCGCGAAGGCATCGTGGAGGGTTTCGAGGGAAATGGTGCCGGGGTGTCCTTGTAGGGCGCCGAATAGTGTTGATGAGTAGATGGCTTCGTCACCGGCTTTGATGATGGATGAAAGGGTTGGGACGAAGTGGCCACGTTCTTCTTTCTGGTAGATGTTAGTGAGTGTTTGTTAATCGCAACTTGTTGGGTATGAATTCGGTAAAGAACGCATGTTCGGAAACCTCCATGACTTGGAAGTGCAGAACTGGAAGAGTGAACAAATGGAGATCTGATACGTACCGGCGTAAACAGCTTCTTCAAAGCCCCACCCGTCAAAAGCAAAGAAGCCCTCCGCTTGACAGGGTCAATAGAAGACTCGCTCCGCTCATCTTTCTGGCTCTTCACCGGCCTCTGGTGCACCCAGAGAATTCTTGCGACGACGACCATGATGGTTACGAAAATGAGACCGAGCACAACACTCAATGCGACAATACCTCTAGTATGCATAGTGAAGGGCGCACGCCTGCTTTATTATACCAACTCCATGCACGTTTGTTTGGCGGAGTTAGGCGGAGGGTTAGACCCTGCACGCGAAATGTTCGAGAAGGCGCCCAATCGGGTTGCAGGGAAGCCGCTGCCGCAAGACACCCACCCCGGCGAGGAGCGATCAACCGACCTATGCGAGCGCTATGAACTTGCTAAACATTTTTGTCATGAGTCTGACGCGAGCACATGAGCTGGACGAAAGAAGGAAGAAACACGTGTGTGGTCTAAAAAGCTAACAATTGGTAGTTCGGAGCCTGGAGTACTCCGCGCTGTGCGGACCAAAAACCGCGCAACAAAGAGGGCTGCTTAGAGTCAAGATAGCAAGTGATCTTGACCTCTCGAGCGCAGCGCAGCTAACAATACAGCGCAGCAGCCATTTTCTCCGCCTGTGGCCTTGTTCATTTCTTTTCATTTCTTTGATATGATATGAGCAGGAGCAGATGTTGCCTTACAAAGGATCGATGGATCGGATGACTGTGAAGCAGCGTCCCGGGAGACCCTTTGTTCCGCATGTTTCCGGTCCTAGTCTTGACCGGATCCGGAGCAGAAGTTCTCCATCTGTAAGCATAGGCATACCGGTAAGCTTCTGACAATCGACCGTCCTAGGTTGGTCATTCGGTTATCTTGTTGGTAGTCCCGGAGCCCCGGGTACGCCACCCCGCTCAAGAAACAAGTGTCTGACTGCTGTCTCTCCCTAGCAGCTCCTGCACCTTGAGCAGTTTCTTCTCTGCCAGAAGGAGAGGCAGTGGTTGCGCGAAGACGAACAAGATCATTGCTCGCGTGGCATGCATAATGAGACACCGTCGTACCCATGTCGCATACGCTTCGTTTGCACATGTAGGCCGGCTATACATGTCGATGTTCACAGGCGTGCGAGCGGCGGCTGCACCCACTGTAGTGACCCAGTAGAAGACGCCCGACATGTTGTTCCACAGATCGCCTGTGTTGGTCTTCTCTAGAACCTCATACAGAGTTTCGGTGAGTCGTGGAGTATGGCCTGGAGTAATCCCAAGCGAGCCCGCGAGAGAGACCATGTCGCACATGATGATATTTCGATCTGGGTCAGCGGCGGCAGAGAGAGGCACGCGCATGATGATGGCAGACGCATATATGATGGCCGCAATACGACAGGCCTCGTAGACCCAGTCATTGGTGGTGGCTAGGCCCGGGTCACGAGCGGAAGGTAGGGAGGCCACTTTTGCACGTATCTCGATGACCTTGGCATCAAACTCTGTCGATGAAGGCCCATTCCAAGGATCGCGCGCGAGTACGTCCAAGTCGAAGATGACATTGTTGCCAGAATTGTGGGCGATGAAGAGGTCTGTTAAGTCGCGCATGTCGCAGAGCAGGTCGTGGATGGATGCGTTACACTCTCGGTCTTGAATAACGGTAAAAAACTCCCCGCGTGGACAGTACAATGGCGATTCGGCCAAGGACATTGTAGCATCGACTGTGAAGGGCGGTGGGTCCCACTGGTGTAATAGTGGCAGTGGAGTTTCCTCGCAGATCAGACTGCCATGATAGGTGACACTGGGGGCGATTAGTTGGGCGGATGAGGCCGTAGCGCGTAACTTACGATGCAGCTACCTGGGCCACTACTCCATCGCCGCCTAGCTGACTCATACCACCGCGATGTGCGATGAGTCTAGCAATTCCTGCCTGATGGATGCGCAACGTCTCTTCGTTGCAGCTCCACATCTCGCCCGCCAAAACATGGATGATGACGGCCAGCGTGCTGTCCTCATATGCCCTCGCATCGCGCAGGCGCTCGTTGATGTAGCCAATTGCTTCTTGCTTCAGCAAGACGGTGCGCTTGCTCTCACCACAGATGCCAACGTGCATGTCCAGCCAGGTGCTGGACATCATGGTCGAGCTAAGCAGGATATGCGGATCTGAGAGCATCACCGGCAGCCACTTTTCAAGGGTTGACTTGGATGAATATATACGGTTGCATCTGCGGACCAAGAAGACGGCATTTAGTTCGGGATGTTTGAACTGAGGGAAGACGGAAAAAGGATCCGCACATTTGTCCAACCTCATCGGACCCATGACGGTTGCAGTGATTATGTCGAGCAGCTCCTGGTCGTGGGCGTAAGAGGGCTCATAGCTGATGACGCGACCGCCGTGGGTTTTCTCTGGAAGAATGGCAAGTGCGTCCGAGTACCTCGAGAACGTAGCGTGCCCTGAGGCTGCCGTGCATTGAGCCGCATCGATTCCGGTTCTCCAGGTCGGAGGCATACCACGTTCCCTGGCTAGACTCTCTGCGTGTGCGTTCGCGCTCCACCAAGCCTCGGAAGTCGTGCTGTATATGGGCTCCGATGGCTCATCAAACCACTGCGACAAGAACACATTCTGCGGAGTCTGAAGGACGTCGTTATTCAGCAGTACAAGCACGTGATCGCTCGTAGTAGGAACCGGTGTGTGCTTCTCAAGGCTCCCGGCCGAAGGTGCTTGAGCTTCCTTGGGCGTGCGCTTCTGCTCGGCCGTGCTGTATCGGTACTGCATCATAGCCTGGGACCGCACGCTCCGCTTCGCCTTCTCGTCTTTGAACTGCGAGGGATTTGTCGCCGTGACGAACTGGAGCTGTGGCGGACCGGCATTGCGTTGACGGCCGCGCCGGCGTACGCGGTGTTGAGACTGAGAGTCCGTCGTCGACGCGGCTGTCGACTTCGGTGTGGATTGGACTCGTTGTCGTGAGCACTCGGTAGCAAAGAGCGACTGCGGAAGAACTTACCTGGGCCCTGCCGAATTTTGCCCACGTTTGCCAGCATGGTGCGTAGTGGTATGATTGAAAGGAGAAAATAAGCCTGTCGCCAAGCGATCGCATCGACTTGGCCATGGAATTCCGGGTGCGCAAGCTGGAGTTTGTAGTCGTGGGTGGGGGGCACGAAGGTCGGATAGAAGCGCGGACGGCAACACGTCCGAACCATAACTCCGGGATTGTACACCTCGTATCGAGACATAGAGACCCAATCATGCGACACAACTTACGCCAAGACCGCATTTATGCTCGAATGTGGCTATTCTGTAGGCCTTGGCCTTATTACGGGCATAGCCGCTTATAACATCATCACCGTAGTGCAAACTCTTGCAGGGCTGAGGGAACCTTTTCATGAAGCATCGGAATGAGTATCCGCAGTCCGCCAGCAGTCATTAGGGCAGTGCCCATGTCCGCTAACCACAAGTAATGACCATTGCAACTGGTACATAACGCCACTCTCGACGGGCTATTTCGGGAGTCGTGGCTAGGCTACAGATATATCAGGAAGCATAAGGGGATATCGTTCCGGCGCTGGGTGACCCTTTACTTAGAACAAGCAAGTACGACATCTTGTCCCACAGATCTCGATTACCATCTTGAACAGTGTCGTACCCCCTCTCAGCTCTTCAGTGATTCAAGGACTGTGCCGTTGTGTCGACCTTGGGAAGAGCAAGGCTGACATGTACAATAATTGGAGCGAGGCTGGTGGTTTCGCCCTCGTCCTTATCTGGAGACCATCACGGCGTGCAGTCAGCCGCACGCTTGGTTAGCGTACATGGCTAATAGTAATCGCACACTGCATTCTTTTCCGGCGTCACCGCTTGTTTTCCTGCCGGGAAACTGTACGAGGGAAGGAATACGGGATGTATGCTTACGTACGCTGCGTAGACGTAGTAGGTCTTACATGTCAAGTAACCTTCAGCCGCAGATGCGGGACGCTGATGGTTGACCATCATCGGTATTCTGTCCCAAAAAGCTTAGCTCAACAACCAGAAACCACCATGGCAGCTACGTTAGCTAAACGGCACATGCACATGCGCTCAATCCTTGGAAATCGATGCAGGCTAAAGACATTTGGAATCCCCTTCAACACAGCACGAAGGTGACAATGTTCAACTCTTACGCGGATGCCTGTTTCCGCAACAAACTAGCGGTCCCACACCGCCCCATCACCGCGGGAATCCTTACCCGTCTGCAAAGAGTAAATAGTGTCCTCCGCCTGCCCAACCTCCATCGACCTTCAGGCTCTGGTGTACGTCGCGTTCATCGGACCGAGAGTCGTCCCGGTCTGACTTGTCTTCATCAGCACCACCGACCAATTATCTTCGACAATATCCTTGTTGTGATTAAAATATATCTTACCACCAGACGCCTTGTTTCGAACTGCTGCGCACCGCCTGGCCGCAGCTTGTTTTCTAGACTTGGTACTTCGCTCCGAAAATCTACACAGCCGTCCGCACGTAAAGGATCTCACGATCGACGATGAAGGCGATCCCGCCTTAAGCACAGAACGCACTTGAAATTCATCTTCGAGACGGCGATCTGGAGCTCGATCGAATTGTCATTCAACATGTCTCCGGAGACGTCTACTGGGGATTAGAGGACGTCCACAAGATCATACTTCCGCGCTCTAAAGCATCAGAAGATTCCACTTCCGAGATTTATGCTCAGGATATTTATCTTGCTCTGCTCTCTCCATCTTCTCAGCTTTCCTAACATAACTGGCGTCATCTCGGACGAGAGATCCCAATAGATCTTTAACAACATATAGAGGATGACTACATCGGCGATACAGACTCAGAACGAAGCGCAGCGTTGAAACCGAGGTGTGTTGACACCCCTCCGCTGGTGCTAGAGTGGTCGATGTTAGTTGTACCGCGAGCAAGCGGTGTATGGCTTCGTCAGACAACACTATACCAGATTTGAGTGCGATTGCGCGAGAATATGAGTAGGTGATGTCAATTGATGGCCGATGCGTCTAGATGATAAGTCGTTCTTGAAGAGAGGGGGCGGTCGCTTGGACTAGGTATGTGCCCTTGCTTCGAGACTTGTTCTGAGTACCATGGTAACCTGCTGGAAAAGCATCGCGAGTATTGTACACAATGACGCCGTTCGCTGTGAACGTTGAACGTATACTTGACGATAACAATACATCCAAGACTTATCCGCGGAAAGGAAACAGATGACTTCGCGCACCCTACGCAGTAGCAGCTACTGTTCACCACGCAAGCAGTACATCAGACGTTTAAAATCTTTCACCAACAAATGGGTACTTACACCTCGCACGATGGCAATCATGAGCCTACGCAATACCTCCAACCCACAGCCGACGCATACACACTAAACCTTTTACCACCGCCCCCTTCTATCGATCTCTCCCATACCTCGATGGATACTCATTTTCGCGATCCAAACCACCTCCATCCTCGCGTCAGCCGCCCATGCGCCTCATTCTCTATTTCCGCTGCACCATCCTCTGGTACCTCAACATGCTCAAAGTCATCGTAGTCGTCCTGAGCTCCGGATGGCTCGGCGTCGTTATCACTTCCCGGTTGCGCGAGGAGCGTGACGAGGCCCATTGACGAGGTGGTAGTAGCGCTTTTGCTGTCCAGAGATGGGGAACGCTTTGCGGAGGCTTCACGCAATCTCGATTTAGAAGGTAAGCCTTGGAAGAGTGAGATGTCGCGGAGTGCGGACTCAAGGTCTTCCGAGTTTTTGTCGGGGCGGGACACTCGTCCGCCTTCCGTGCCCTTGGGTTTTGCTGGAGCATGCACCGCCGTCTCTTTGGTCGGAATCGGGAAACGCGCATCATCGAGCTTTCGCTGTTTACGAGATGGTCGATGTGTTTGCTCACTTTGATCCAGATTGGTCGAGAGTTGTTTCTCCACTGGCCCCTTGCCTGTTCTGCCGTGGTTAAGCAACGGAGAGGCTTTTCGCGCGTCATTAGCACGCAACCTTCTTACATGATCAAGAGTGGGACTCGCCGGGCGCCCCGCCTCTTTATCACAATGCGCAGACTCGATATCGTTCACTCCACATAGAATCGGCATCGCTGAGCACTCATCCTTGAGCGATAGTCTTTCCATGCGGCGATCGAGGGAGTGCGGCACTTCCGGGATGATTCGACGCTGCTTATCATGACGGATATGCTGATTCAGTGGCGAGCCTTCTATTCTCTCTCTATCTTTCAGCTGCACAGGTTTGAAGGCTATCGAGGATGCAACAAGGGGTGCGCTCGCCAGTGAACTGATCGGTTCAAAAGGTTCCGAGGCAGCTCGTTTCGCCGGGGAAATAGCATCCGACACTCCAGATGGGCGTTTCAGTGTTGGTTTGGTAGCGAGTCGACGCGGGTGCTCCATCCTATCGTGCGTGTAATTTGGAGCTCGAACTCCGCTTACGAATGGCATCTGAGCGAGTGGTGGTAGGGCGGCTGCGGCCACTTGCGCGTACGTGAGGGGAGGGGGGTCGCTCAGGGTCGCTTGGGAGATAGGATTGGGGATATAACTGGGAACGAGAGGGGGTTGTAGTGGCCTTGCAGATAGGGCGTGGGAGGAAGGACATGGCGAATCGTGGGTGGGGTAGGCTCCTGGGGGGCGGTGGTGGTTTTGGCGTGGTTTACGGGGATTATTCGCTGGGGACATGGTTATAGATGTGGATTGGCAAGGTGAAAAATTGTATGCAGAGTGCTTGTGAGGAGGGGGTATTGAGTAGGTATAAGTATGGAGGTAGATATACGGTATGCAGGATGTGTTAATTGGATGAAGAGACGGGGTATGAATGGAGGCTTCGTAGATAGCATTCATTGGGTGGGCGTGCTGCTCGTACTTCAAGAGAGAAAGATGCCGGTGTTGATGATGTACTTCACAGCGGACGGTGATGGTTGTAGGAAGTGACGTTTTCGAGACGCTGATGCAAGGAAACCCTTTAGAGACCTAACACGACTTCTAAACTTGAAACAGCGCTGATCGAAAGTCCAAGGTCACTGCAGCTTGGAGAGCCATTGCATAGACTATTCCGATTCAAAACATCATTTATATGCCGTTACTTAGACTATTTGGATTCAGCATATCGTTCATCTACCAGCCCTCCTCAGAGGTACCCGGGATAATGGTATTATACTTGAAACCCAATAACCCTAGAGTCGACGCTCAATTTCTACTGCATTATCACAAATTCAGAGACATCTCAGGTGGTACGATAGATGATTAGATCATACAAGCCCCGATGTTGTGTGAACTTCGGTCTGTGTGCCTGACTGCTTAATTACAACGTACATGGGCATGAATTGCGTAAGTGGTGAAGAGACGACCATTGAGTATACCTGATATTATGACATACATAATAACCTTACGTGACTGTTGATTGACGCCCATATTGACCCGACTGTCGGTGACCAAAATCATTCCATTCCCAGGATTCATTTTTGGCCCCGAATGGATGCTTCGGTATTGATACACCTAAATTCCAGTCCCAAGGTGAATCGCTTCCGCGGTCCTCCATCATTGCTTAAAAACTCGCGACGTGGAATCTACTATATTGTTTCTCCAGGTCGCGCACAGTGCGAAAGTCCCGAAGCGGACTGTTGGGGCAAGCAATGCCGATAGGAGGACCATTGCTATCATCTGAGCTGTGTCAGTACTCGTAACAAGAGACGAGTACGTGGAGCTTACAAGGGTGCTTGGACCTGTCTGAGCCTAGTTGAACGACGTCGAGCTCGACCTCCTCTTCCTTAATTCCATCAATCTCGGCAACCGAATTGACTGTGTTGAAATCGCCGGAGATGCCACTGGGCTCCTCATATACTGCGAAGAAGGGGAAGCCGTGCTTCTTGTATGTACGAGCACTGAGAGGCTTGGATGGTGGCCTCTGTCCGGTGACGGCTTTGTAGGCTTTACTGTTCAGAATTTGGACATTGAAGACCGTCGTTCGATCTGAAAGCCACTCGTCCCCGTTTTGGTCTGCGTGAATGACCTGGCTGATCTTGCCTCCCGCTGCGATGCTCATCTCTAATACCGGCCCACATCCGCCAAACTGTGCGTCGTGTACTTCAATCACATCGCCCTATTGTAGGATCAGCTGGTGGACATGAAGCATTGCGCACACACATCGCATACCTTCTGTATATCGTGACTCTCGAATGTATCCGAGGCTGTATTACGTCATCAGATGTTGATCAGGAGTGAAGGACAACATGACTTACGATTCAGACGATCGAGACCGTAGCAGAAAACATATTTAAAAGGGCGTAATCCCTCTTTTTCGCAAGCAAGGGACATAAGCCTGCCGATCTCCTGGGTCTGCGAGCTTGGCCTGAATCTCAAATACTTCCCAGAAACGTACTTGACGTCGACGTAGAACGAGCAGGGCTCCGGCATAGGGGCGAGAGGCTGGTATGAAGGGGCTACGTACTCCCTGTAAGGAGTGACTTCGAATTGAATGTCACCTGTGGAGTCCTGACCCGTGATCTGAGATTCGACGGAATATCCGCTATCAAACGGCATCGCGACGAATTGACGAACGGTTCCATTAGAGTCTGCGATGCCATCGATCCAAGATTGATCAGGTACAACGATGTAATCTTGCAGGGGGGATAAAGGTTCAGGGGTGGGAGAATATGCGTGTAGACTACCGGAAAGTCGAGTTATACGCCGTAACTTGGTGGCAGCGTCCTCAAGAGCCGGCTCGCCGGATATCGCGTTGACACCGCCTACGTAGATCTTAATCAAATATTCCTTGCTGCACGTGAAGCCGATCTACAACGCCTCAGATTCTGTGACCACGAGAGTTAGTACATGTCAAAATTTACAACAGCGCTCCAATTACACTTACGGTACATTGGCAAGAACAATCCACCCTTCGCTGCCATCGCAGGCGCTAGCTTGGTTGCATACTGAGACATAGGCTTCAGCGGGAAGATTCCTAAACTCGGAGGCAGGTCCAAGGTCTGGCCGTTGTCAGGCACGCGAATCGTTCGATGGAATGCGATGAATAGGTCTTCGTTGATCAAGACCCTATCGCAGTCGAGTTTGCACTCCAGAGGTTGTCCCATGGTAAGCGTGGGCAGATGCAAAGGTAAGCGACCGGTAATATGAAGGCTAATAAGGCTCCAAGAAGTTTCAGTCGGAACACCCTTCGAGATGAGCGGGGCGAGAAACACGACTATTCAGGTAAAGCGTGGTGGCACTGCGGTAGCCAAAGAGCAAGCGACTCTACCCAGTTGCGCACGTGGCTTCTCAAGCCGGCCGAATGAACACCTCAAATTAACCTAAACATATGCAGCTATAAAGTCAAGCTTCAACCTTCGACTGGAGGCTATTGCGGTGTTTCTGTAATTATCTGTGTGGTGTTCTTGTGACCTCAAATTGACCTCGCAGAAAGGTTTTGACATTGGTAGCAAGTGAGAAAACGATAGAGCACGGTACGGGGTATCATTACATCACACGCTCAAACGCTACACCGAACCCACCCACCCAATCCTAAACACAACAAACTCACCCCTGTCCTATCTTCCACTTCACCCCAATGTCCTATCTCTTCCTTGCCACCCCTCAAATAAGACCCTGCCTCCCCTCCCTCACAACCCCAAGCGCACTCTCACAATCCCCACAATAACTCTTCGCCCACGCCTCCACCTCCTTCCTCTTCTTTTCATCATGATCACCCATCAGCGACTCAAAGCGTTCGCACTTATGTGTCTCGTCTAAGAGCCAATTCTCATACTCAGCCTCCAAAACCTCCTTCTCGATGCGATTTACCACGCGAAGCGCGACGAGCAGATCGTGGCGATGTGAGCCGAGATTCTGGCGTGTGTGGTGGAGACGGCGAGTGGAGTGGATGGAAGGGGAGAGTGGGGAGGAAGAGTGCGATGAAGGGTTGGTGAGGAGGGAGGTGAATGTTTGGTGGCTACGAGTACGTCAGCGCTGTAAGAAGAATGAGAGAATGAAGGAGGGAGCGTACCATTTGTTGCTACCTGCATCCATAGATAATGGCAAGGGTATGAGGGTGTCGTTGATATTGACGAAGCTATCCTCGAGGTCGCGAATGTAAATAGAGCGCGTCATTGAAGGCGAAGGGCCAACGCCAAGATGTGCCATGTACTTTGCCGCGCTGCGTTCGTTCCACCACTGCCAGGATTCTTTGGAAGTGTAGAAGAAGTTTGTGCCAGCGCTGAGAATCAGCATCAAGACGAGGAACTGGTGCGCGGATACAACGTTACCCAGCCCGGTAAAGACGGCAATAATCCAGCTCATCATGGTCGAGAGGATGCTAACAAAAATATTACCAATGAGCTGAAGAACGAAAGAGCCGGTCGTCTGAGGCCGTAGCTTGAACTTCCGCGGTCTATTCGGAGCCGGGATATCTTCTGGGGCAAATTGTGACGCTTGGGTCGCAATGCCGACTTGTCCGAAGATGTTGATCACCTTTCCGGTACTCTTATTGTTGCCGAGTTTGGCGACCTGGTCATTGACCACATCCACCAGGTCCTGCGACTCCAACTCCATATCCTGTAATCCTTGGCGCTCAATCAGCTTCTTCGCGAAGCGTGGGTTGCGTGCCCAGTCGACCTTGGAGTAAATAGCAAGCTTACAGCGCGCTTTAGATACATGTGTGATGACAACCTTGCTCAGCAAGACGAAGCGGTCATGGCCGGGTAAATACCAAGGCTTCTTTCGCTCGGCGACGACATAGCAGAGGTGGTCGTTGAGCACTTCAATGACTTGGTAATCGTCGATGACGACGGCGCCGGAATTTGACGCTATCTCGTACTCAAAGTCACGACGTTGAAGGCCTTGGTCGCTGGCAATCCAGGGCCCTTGAACCACGCGCTGTGCCCACCGCTCGCGGTACAGCATCTGGAATACTGCGCTTTTATCTCCAAAAAGAATATGGAATAGTCCTTTCGCGCTGATCTCGTACTCTTTTTCAACTGCGACTTCGGTCATGCCTTGCGGAGCGAAGACTACCGGCTGGGTAGGTAGCTTGAACTTGGTGGGTTCCTTGTTGGCGCCCACGCCAGATGGCCCAAAGAGGTTGCCATCAATGCGCAGACTGGTCTTGAGATCCTTGCCGTATCCGGGGTCCATTGGAGTGTTTGCTGATACATCTTCCCAGCTGTCTGCGCTCGGTGAGTGGTCCGCGTCACTGACCTCTAATTTGATCAACTTCTTGACAGTCTCCTCTAGACTGTGTTCCCCGCTAGTAGCGTTGCGCACGAGGAAATTAAGGCGACGCTGGAGCAACTTCAGTGGCTCGAGGAATGTCTTGACCGTTATTCGTGTCGCCCCGTCTTCGCGCTTGCTAGACTTGAAATGGAGGAACAAGAAGTCACAGTCTTTCCCAGGCGCAGCGGTGACCTCATCTATGGACGCCATGCTGACGCTGGTGATGAGTACCAGACCCAGATGATTACTGTAGAAGTAGATGTCCCTTGTAGTGACATACACACGGCCAGGGAACTCTTGCTGCTCAGTTGGATTCCATACCGCGCGGAACACTAGCACAACCTTCTCTGCTTGAGGGACGGTAGGGAAGAGGATGCGAAATTGCGCATCCTGCAGACGTAAAGCAAGAGGGTAATAGTTGGGAAAGTCTTGCGTGACCACACTCGGTTTCGGGACGATTGATGAAGTCGGACCACCTAGACTGATGGTCTTGCGGTGTGCAGTATTTGCTGGGGTCGTTTCTTCCGACGCTGTTCCGGTAGGGAATTGGTCGAGGCCTGGGCCGCGACCTATGGGACTAGGAGGGTCTGAGAAGCTGCGTCGATCGCGCATGCCGGGGTCATCGTCACGCCCCAAGGGATTGACGTATCCCCAATTGACGGAGCCCCAGAGATTGGCCATCAGACCGCCCGGCATGTTACCAGACCGGCCTATGCCAAGGCCTCGCTCGCCACTCACAGCGACAGCAGCCTTACTGAGATTAGTCGGCGCAGGAGGATTAGCAAGGGTAGATGGAGCAAGACTGCTGGACGGTAGTGTCTGCCCCATAACAAGACGAGTATCCGGAAGCCCTGGCGCAGGGGCGGAAATCTGTCCGACCTGTACTATATTATGACTTGCGGAAGCGAGACTTGCGGAGATGAGGCTAGCTATGCCGCCAGAGGCGGAAGACGGGTTGTTCCCACTCAGCTGGGGGCCCGCAGTTGATTTGCGCGACAAGTCAAGCTTCTCCATGATCCTGGTGGCATGGTCTCGCCTGCTCTCGCCATCTCGGTCGGAGCCGGCGCCGCGGCGGGTGACATCGAAACTAGGGCGGGTGGCCAGGCCGTCGGGGCCAGGAATCACGAGTGTTTCTGCACGGTCCATACTGCTGAAATCGTCGCTGGCGTGGGCTGCATGGCCTTCGGTCGTTCTCGCAGCGAACTCGGGGGCGACGGGAGGGCTGATAGAGAATGCCGCATCCATGGAGCCGGAACTGCCGTCTCGGGATGAGTCTTCGAGAGCCTTACGCTTGGCCACCTCAAATGACGAGATCCATTCGGTGATGTCAGTTTGGGTTTCGGCTTGGAGGAGTATGGTCGTGTCTTTGGTTTTGACTTCAAAGCAGAAGCGACGCTCTTCCTGGAACGCAGGCCGAATACCACAGAGCAACACGCCAATCTTCTCAGATTCTTCTACCGCACCCGACCGTGTTCCCTGGGTGAGCCATCCGAAGATGCCGTTCTTGACGAAGAACCATCGACGCACCCAGTACGTCCGCGCGGGTTTGCCAGTAATGGTACGCTGGAACAGCCACCCTTGCTTCTCCGCCTTCTCGGGGACCACGTCTGGTCGGGCCGGAGATTGCAGGTTGGCCGTCGAGGGGCCTGTCGCGCCTAGATATGGCACGGTTGAGGCTGCGTAACCTTCTAGATCTCGTGACGGGCGGGCACTCAGCTCGGCGCTGGTCTCGATCTGCTGTCTCGCCAAATGTAGCTCGCGCTTGAAGACGCGCTCTCCGTTCTCCATCTCTTTGCTCCAGCCCCGCACGCGATCTATGTCGACACTCCAGGTGGCGAAGGCCTTATTAGACGATTCGCGGGCGGACCGCATGTCTTTCCATTGCTCATTGATGACCTTGACCAGGAGCTTGTCGAGCATCACTCTGGTCTGGGGCGCCATGACACAAAAATCCATGCTGGCCTTGAGGTATGCTCGTCGGGCCTCGTGCAGCTGGAAGGCGTCTTCCCGCAGCGACGAAGGCTCCTTCGTTTTGGCCTGTCCAGCATACCGTGCGATGGCGCCATCGAAGGCGCGCTGCCTCTCGTCCAAGTTCTTACGGGCATCCTTCAGCATGCGCAGGTCGTTGTTCACGAATGCGCGGATAGGGTCGCAGACAGTGGCCTCTGCTCGCTTCATGCCCCGAAACGTGCTGTTCCAGAACTCGCGTGCCCCCTCTCCGAAGCGCTTGAGTGCCAAGACGGTGTAGTCGTGGTCGATGACAGCTTCGGATAGCTGCAATGGGGGATGCGACGCCTGGATGTAGCTGTCCACGAGCGTCTGCAGGGAGCCCATCTCGGCGGCGAGCTTCGACACGGCGCGGACGTAGGTATCGAGCCATCGCTCTATCAGGTCGATTTGGTCGCTGAAGTGGACGGCGGTCGCGCGGAACGTCGGGGAGTCGAGGGCGGCTTCTTTGACGACGACAGGACTGTGGACATGGTCAGCATCTATGCGACTTCAGTAGCATGTACTCGGGGGTGGCATGGCATACATCAAGGTCAGCGGCCTCTCGACCAGCTCCAGCTGCGGCACGGCATCGTCGGCCATGCTGTGCTTCGTCGCGCTCGTGAAGGGCGTGGGTATCGTTATACAGCAACAGCAGAGGTTCTATACATTGGATCTATAGTACAGGCGGAGGAGGTGGGCGGAAATGTACATGTAGAGCGGCGCGGCTTCTTTCATGCTTCCTTCGACGCGCGAGTCGCTGACGGTTTCCCATGCCCGACGTCAGGCCCGCTCGGCGATTTCTCGCCGCAAATCCCGTCCCCGAACTTTTGGCTTGGCAAGAATAATATTTTTGGATCAAACCTCGACCCATGTGAATTGCACGATTGAACACTGATAGACCGCAACCACCAAACATGCCCAGACCAAAAAAGGAGACGCCCAACGGCGTCAAACGCGCACACGCCGAGGAGTACATTCCCCTGGACTCGGCAGCGAACCGACCCGCGAAAAAGACAAGGCTGCTCGGCGACAGCGACGAGGAGACGGACGACGAGGCCGGCGGCGTGTCGCTGAATGTGAACGAGGACTATGCGCGCCGCTTCGAGTACAACAAGAAGCGCGAGGACAAGCACAGACGTATGGTCATGGTTTCCAGCATCCGCGTGACCTTTGCTAACAGTCGCAGTGGAGGAAAAGTACGGCAAATCCAAGGCGCTGGACGGCGGGGACGACACCGATGATTCAGAGGCAGGCGTGGAGGAGGACGATGCTGGCCAGTTGGCGACCGAAATCCTCGACCAGGAGATCTCAGCAACCCTCCAAGCCCTTCGCTCCAAAGACCCCCGCATTTACGATTCGAATGTCAAGTTCTTCGACGACGCCGACGAGCCTGATGCGCCCACTACGAACGGTGCCAAGAAGGAGGACTCCATGACGCTCCGGCAATACCACACCAAGAACCTGTTGGAGGGCAATTTTGGCGGCGACGAGGAAGAAGCCCCGCCCAAGACGTACGCCCAAGAGCAGGAGGAGGCCCGGCAAAACCTTGTCAAAGAACTACACACGGGTGGTTCGGACGAGGAAGAAGATGACTTCTTGGTCGCAAAGTCCAAGTCGGTGCCGGAGCCCTCTAAAAAGCCCACTGTAAAGATTACCGCCGAAGATGTCGTCAAGGCCGACAGAGACCCGGAAAATTTCCTTTCCAACTACCTAGCCTCCCGCGCCTGGGTGCCCAAGGGAGACGCTCGCTTCCAGCCGATCGAGTCCGACGATGAGGACGAGGATGCTGCGGCCGACGACTTTGAACACTCATACAACATGTACTTCGAAGATATCAATGGCGCAAACGAGAAGCTCGTCACCTACGCCCGTGACGCAGTTGCCAAAGCGACAGTCCGGCGAGATGCCCAAAGCGTTCGACGCCAGGCTCGCGAGGCTGCGAGAGCCAAACGAGAGGCCGAGAGACAGGAAAGGGAGGACGATCTTGCACGGTTACGAAAGCTGAAAATCGAGGAAATGGAGCAAAAAGTCAACAAGATCCGCGAAACAGGTGGCCTAAAAGGCAGAGACTTCAACGTGGCTGAGTGGAAAGAAGTGCTCGAGGCGGAATGGTCCGATGATAAGTGGGACAAGGAGATGCAGACCAGGTTCGGCGACGCGTACTACAACGATGGCGAAGCCGGATCGGAAAGTGACGCTGGCCCGAGCAAGAAGAAGAAGCCTAAGAAGCCCAAGTTCGACGACGACATTGATATCAAGGATCTCGTCCCAGACTTTGACGACGAAGAAGTTGTCAAGCCCAAATTCACGTTGTCATCAGACGAAGACGAGGCTGAAGGAGAGGACGAAGACGACGAAGATGGCACAAAGTCCAAGAAGTCGTCAAAAAAGCGCAAACAGGAGCGTGCCGACGCAAAGAGCGCCTCCCGCCGCGACCGCCGCCTTATCGAAAACCTTGTCGACGACAATCTCCAGTACGAGACCGCCCTCGCATCCTCCAGATCCATGGCACCAAGTCGCTTCCGCTACCGCGAGACCTCGCCCACAGTTTTCGGTATGACAGCTCGTGACATCCTGCTCGCGGACGACAAGCAGCTCAATGAATTTGCTGGACTGAAGAAACTGGCTACGTTCCGCGATCCTGAGAAGAAGAAGAAGGATAAGAAGCAATTGAGCAAGAAGGCGCGGCTGAGGAAGTGGCGCTCGGAGACTTTCGGTGATCCTGATGGGCCGAAGGGTGGATTTGAGGTGTTGGTTGGAGAAGAGGAGGGATATCCGAGTCGAGCGGAGAACGGTCGTGCGAAGGACGGAGATGTGAATATCAAGGAGGGAGAAGGCAAGAAGAAGAAGCGCAGTAGGAAGGGGAAGGGCAAGGCGGTGGACGCATGATTATTCTTTTCACGACCTCGAGGCGATGTATAGCAATATGACTTGTTCGAAGACACCATGCTTCTACTCTCGGTCCAAAGAAATCCCAATCCTCAGGTTAACGCTCGCGGCATTGCTCATCTTCAGATGTAACATCAACACAGATGGGTGATGAATGCGCTTCATGTTTTGGCCCATAGACGGGTTGCGTGCGACGAGTGACTGGCATTTATCCTGCGATGAATGGAAACAGCAGTTGCATTGTTTCCTGCGATTGTCTGCATCAAGACTGGAAGCCCTATACGAGCACAACACCAGTCCGCGGACACGAGCAAGTCTTCACGCCTTTGCCAAACCATACCCAGCACCCAAGCCTGCAATAAGACTAACCACCGATGTAGTAACAGGGTGTTCCTTGCCCCACTTCTCCGTCGCCTTATACGCTTCGCTCGCGGCCTCCTTCGACGACGCTCCGAACTTGCGCACGGTAATGGACGCTACATGCAGCATGGTTTGTTAGCGTAAGGCTTAGACGCAGGCGAGGCTGGCATCATTACCGTTATTCCACCACACTAGTGCTCGAGACTGCTCCTGCGGGCTGATGTGGGCCTTCGCCATGTCCTCCTGCAGCTTGTAATACTGGTCGGCGAAGAACTGCTCTTCCGGCGTGCCGTGGAAGTCTGCCTTTTTGGCGGGGTAGGGCGGGAAGGCATCGGTGTACCAGGTTGGTGGGGCGGAGTCGCTGGTGGACATGGTCGCGGTTGGGGTTGGTGAAGCGTAAAGAGCTGGATTCAAGGGTTGGCTAAGGGATGGAAAGAGAAGATTGAAGTGTTGGGAAAGGTGTTGGGAAAGGTGTTGTTGGAAGGCTGGGGAGATGGCTTGGTCGAACACGGGCGACTCGCTGTCTTTCTTATAGCGTATTGCGCCACATGGGATATTCCGCGAGCCTCGTTGATTCGCGGAGAGTTGACAAGGCTGTTATTTATGACTAGCTCATTCCGAGTAGCTTTTGCAGAGCGATATATCTCATAATATGAGTGTTGTGAATTTGAGAGCATTTCACATTGCTGATAGCGGCTGACTGAGGCATTCAGGTTGCACTGAGCTGAGTGGGGCATTTCAGCTCGCTGATAGCCGACCGAAGCAGAATGCAAGTCTGGGGCACGATCTAGGAGATGACGGTCCAGCGTGAGCCTGTCCTATAGTTTGGCCAAATAGAGGACAACTGACGCACATAAGCTCAATCTACTGGCGAGAATCTTGAAGCTCTGCATGCGACAACGCCAAAGCCAAAAATATATCATATCGGCAACAGCAACCAACTTCGCCGCCGTTAGGTTGACTGTCCGCCACCGGCCAGCTTTATCGCGGAGTCGGACGGCTCAGAGTTGAGTTCTACGATTAGCACCATTTCGGAATGCGCTAAGCCGTGGTTCCATAGCAGGTCCGTCTGTTTGTGACCCAAGCTACTCTTGACTGATTATGCGCATCTACTCGCAGACACTTCCATTGCCACTTAACACATCAGCCTTGCCCACTATCGCTCAGCCTAGTCCCGATCGGAACGACTGGTCACCCTTCGGCACAGCTCAACAAGCTCTAAAGACATTCGTGGTAGAGTCTCTGTTCATTTGTCAGCCCGCATAAGCTGAGCATTTCTCTTCTGGAGCTATCACAGTAAACCATTGCCCCTCCTGGATTCCAATGCGATCAAAAAAAACTACGATATTGTCGTAAACATACACCCTAGGCTCGCCAGGAATGTAGAAAACAGAAGGATTTATAGTTTACGGGGTCCAGCTAGGATTAGGATGTGTTCCTGTATGCGCCTGATTAGCCACTCGAAATTGAGAGGGAAGCCTTAACTAACCATCTGCAGCAGTAAATCTCAAGGCGACAGTATCGTGCTTCGTCACCTGAACTCTAAAATTGCTTGTAAAGACTCCGAGATCCTTTCCGGTCCACATGTCGTGGACAAGGTACGTATGGTTTTCTTTCAAGCCAGGAATCTCACTGTATTCAGCCAGCATTTCCACTTCTTTGTCCTGCGTGTTGAGCATAAAGACGTGTATCCCCTTCACTGAAGTCCCAGTCCAGTATTCTGCGGGATGTGTCATGTTCGACGTGCCGTCTTTATTGATACCCCATTTGTATGGAAAGGCGGACCCGCCGTAAGTATGATCTTGGTTGAAGTCAATAAGCTCCTTGTTACTCAAGATCTCCAGGACGGGTTTCTGAATGTTATCAAGCGGAGTTCCAATAATCAGCGGACTCTTTAGCGCGGCCCACAAGGCGAAGTGGCTTCGGTTTTCTTCGTAAGTCAGATTCCCGTTACCGACCTCGAGCATGTCCCAATCATTGTGGCCCCAGAAGTTGGTAGTGTTCCAGAAAAATGAAGCTTGGTTCAAGATTGGCATAACACCCCAGCTCCATTGATGCTGTCCCACCCATTCGGGGTAGATATCTCCCCACATACGCCAACTGTGTCCTGTATTATTGCCCCACTGTTCGACATGTGCATGACCCCAGGCGCACAGGGAGTATTGGATTGTACGATTTTGCCTCAGTAAAGCATTGCGCATGGCATTGTATCGTTCGGCCGTCTTAGACGTGCTCCAATCGTAGCCCAGCGGGACGTCAGTAGACCCTCCCTCCGGGGTGTATTGATACTGATCGATCCATTCCTGAGGCACATTGCAGTTGTCGTATTTCAAGTCTACCCCACCATATCCAATGTCAGAGGGCACCAAGTGTCAGGTATGTGCAAAGGAAACTCACAGTCAACACCCCATCTGCTAAAGGTGGCAGCATCAATACCCTCGTATCCAAGTGAACCGGCATATCCTCCACAAGTCTCAGTACCTGCGTAAACTTAGCACCATTGCCCTTGATAGAATGTTTGTTTCATACGCACCGGCGTCACCGTATATCCCTAGCTTGAACCCCATGGCGTGGATCCGATCAGCTGTATGGTTGATACCCTTGGGAAACTTTTGGGAGTCGGGAATGAGCTCTTTAGACTGCGGATCACGTCGCTTTGTCTTGTCACTCCAACAGTCATCGATATTGACGTACTCATAACCAAGCGCCCTCAGACCCAGGGAAGTCAATTTTTCGGCGACCCCAATGAACACGTCCTCTGTGATATTGCACTCAAACTCATTCCAAGAACTCCAGCCCAGAGCGGGAAGGCGACCAGTACCGTCTGGACTGACCAGGGCATGAACTTGAACAATCGTGAACAGTCCTGACAAGACTGCAAATGCTCGCATGATGAAGTTGCGATGGAGATGAAGGAGGCCACTAAAACGCCCAAAATGAATTGCGGATAGGTCTATTTTGTCGCAGTCTATAGCTATTCATACTTGCATCATTCTATAAGGTACCACATTGCAAAATGGAGGAGCTGAGCATTACTTCTCGTTGCCCATATTACTCGGAATATCGGGTCCTTGACAATAGATTGAGTAGCAGATTAGCGCGCCCGAGTGCAGGGATATGGTCTCGGATCGGACCGACAAGGTTTGCCCCGGATTGACTTCCACAACCGGTCAATGGGGTACCATGCAGAGGCCAGATTAATCGTCCTCACGAGCACGACACCTAAGTGCATACCGGCAATGGTAACAATCGAAAGTCCAAGATGGTGTCCAACAGCGTCTCGACACATTCTTCCATAGGCCCTTGCTAAAGCTGTGTCTCATCTACTTTAAAGGATCGCGCCGTCGGCGATGTAATTTCCTCCTCTTTGGGCACGGAGGGGACCATCCGTCGACCGTGCAGGCCGTGTAGTACCCGTAGTTCACGGACGGAGTATGGTCTTTGCCTGTCTCATTGCACCATTGCAATAAGAAAGCACTTCAACACTATTACTCCGTGGACTACCCATGAGATTTCAGAGGATTCTTGTTGAAGTTGTTGCGGGGTACCTTGGTCCTGTAACCTGTAAGGCGGAATTTTCTAGCATCTTCCCGTGATGTATATATTGGCTTCCAATTCAATTTATGTTTTGTGTAGCAGAGCATACTCCTTACGGCTAGAACGAATGTATAAAATGTAGACTAAGGGGTCTTGCTTTTGATCGCATCTGAACTTCTCCCTTACATTGGAATCACAGACATGCTCTTCGACTTTGCTCCGGCCGTATGGGCGGCACTGTCTTTAATGATGGCGGTAGCAGCAGCCCCAGCTGAACTAGCTGAGCGCCAGTCCTCAGTCAAGATCATGGCTCTCGGCGATTCCATCACTGGAAGCCCGGTACGCAGTCTGATTAGCGCCGATTGTAATACCGGGGCTGACCCAGCGAAAGGGCTGTTGGCGCGCCTTCCTTTGGCAGAAACTCCAACAAGCAGGTATCAAAAACACCGATTTCGTCGGTACATTGGCTGGACAAGGCTGCGGCTTTTCCTATGACGGCGAGAACGAAGGACACGTAAGTTCACAAGGCATCCTTCTCCCAGAATTGCAGGATAGGACTAAATACATTTGCGAAGGGTGGCTATCTCGCCGTGAACATCGCGAATCAAAACATGTTGCCTGGGTGGCTCTCACGCACCAATCCAGACATCGTCATGATGCACCTCGGCACAAACGACGTCTGGAGCAACCGCTCACCTCAAGAAATTACAACAGCGTTCAGCAAGCTAGTCGACCAGATGCGCGCGTCAAAGTCGTCTATGAAGATTCTCGTAGCGAAAATCATCCCTATGAATCCATCAAACTGTGGTGAGTGCGGCCAGCGCGTTATTGCGCTTAATAGCGAGATTGGGTCGTGGGCGGCCGGAAAGACTACTGCAAGCAGTTCCATAACTGTGGTCGATGCCTGGACTGGGTTCAATACGGCGAGCATGACTGGTGATGGGGTGCATCCGAATGAAGCTGGGAACAGGAAGCTGGCGGATGCTTGGTATCAACCTTTGGCAAGTGCCATCGGAGGGTGACAATATCTGCTATGTCGTTTGAAGATAGTGGAACGTAGCCCTGTAACAAAACGCTTTTGCCTTCCATATGACGTTAATCGCAGCAAGCACCTACAAAGGTGGGAAGCGTCTGTATATCTTGTGTTTACCCGTCGACGGACTCCGACGCTCCGATCGAGATAGGGTCGAAGGAGTCGGTCGCCGCAGATGGTCGCGGGATCTCGCTCTCTTCAGGTAGCATGTACAAATCTTACGTGACGAGGCGTCATGCCATACACTTACGTGCGGCACCCAAGAGCCTTGCTATCGTTGAAGTGAGACTGGCACGCTGGCGTTCGGCGATCAGTCGCGCCAGGAGGCCTTGAGGATGTACAGGGACGACAGCCTGCGCATCCCACCGCCATCGAGCGACAGCAGACGGAGGCCGGAAGTGTCCAGCGGGTTGGGCTCTGCGCCATCGAAATGTTTGAGGATCGGCAGTGTTTCTTCGTTGTTGAGTGTGCAGGGTTGGCCGGCTTTGGCCTGCTGGGTAGTCATGTCAATAGTCGCCGGTGCATGGTGCGAGCTATGCATTTGGTGATGGGCTCCATCTTATCGTCGAATCAGTCCGTCTTCTAACCGCGGCCTTCCTCGAGCGCTCGGCAATCCTGCACGCGAAGGCACAGGGAGTACGCGCTGCGGGGTCATGGGATCTGCTTGCACGCCAGCAGCCGCGTGTGTCGGTGGCTGCGCGTCAAGTGCGCACTGTACGTGATGCTGTACCAAAAGCGGTCGTGAAGATGTAGCTTTATGGTACACGCTGTTGAACTTGAACCAAAATAATCGCGGAATTTTCGGCCCTCGCACGGCTGGGAGGCTGTGCGCATAATCTTGTGGCGCCCAGCCTATCGAACTTCACCCGGGATCTGGGGATACCAGTAGCCATGATGCACTCTTTGAGGCGTGGTACCCGGGCCTGTCATGCATAAATATCCAGCCCAGCCATTGTTCACTCTCCACATCCCACTCACTAGCAGCCTTGAACGTGACCGCGCTTCGTCGCTTGCGGGAAAAGACTCGCCGTCCTCCGCACTGCTAGAGTCCCCGTATGACCCCCGCTATGATGCTCCTAGACTATCTGCATTAGCTCTTCCTGGTCTCGCGCGTTTCGACCGTGAGGCATGATCCCTCTCGTGTGCCTAATCATAGCCGCGACCCCGCTTCCTCTGTTGTAGTGGTTGCGGATTCCGTCCTCGTGGTCCGGCGCTCTTTGGTTTTTGAAGGCTCGTTGCGACACAACAGTACTCATTGATTGGCTAGTCTGCTGCTAAGTGGCGTTTTCCGCTTGACCCCTGCTTGTTCCAGGTCTTTCTTCTCCCTTTTGGCCTACGGATCGTTGAAGAGGCTCTCCGCCTGTGCTTTCGCCTGCGCCTGGATATGAAGCACTAGCTTCTTCATCTTAGTGAGGATTGTGAGGCGTTTGGCAATAGCGCTCCTCGAGCGCTTTAAGCTCTTTGAGTTCTACCGTTGCAAAGAGCTTTAAGGCTTCGCTAGAAGCGACGTGCCCGCGCACGTACTTAGCTATAGCTTAGGCGAGGATGAGAGCCTGTACTAGGTTGCTGTAGAGGTCTCTCTCGGCGGCTTCGTAGAGGCGGGCGTACTAGACGCGTTTAAGTGCCTATCCAGATCCTTATGGGCGTCTAGGATCTCCTCGGTGGCGTATTCGGTTAGAGGTGGCGTTTGTAACGTCGCTCGGGGCTAGTGAATTGGTGTTGAATATACTGAACTAAGGATGCAGAGGGGCAAACAACACGCGACACAGAATCCGTCCTCGTGGGAAGCCGGGCCGGTTCTACGAGTAGCCCGGGTCGCGAGCCGGAAATCCGTCACGTGATATAACAGCGAAGCTGGCTTAGGCGAGCGAAGGTCATGTGACGGATTTCCGGCTCGCAGCCCGGTGGCATGATACAGCAGTGAATAAAATTGTGTAGACTTGTCACTCGTACCTTTAACGTGAATCTCATCACCATGGCGTTTCTGCCGTCCCATCTGCTGTCGCACTCGAAGGCCAGGCGGGCTGCCAACAATAACTACTCAAAGCGAACTCAAACCCTCTACGCGAAACTCACCAAGCAGTGCCTTGAACATAACACCCACATCTATTTTCTAGCCTATCGCAATGGTCAATTCAACGGATTCGTATCTGCTCTCCTCGTGCGTCTGTCGAGCTTCCAGAAGACGCGCGCTGTGGAGTCGCAGCTGCCAATGGCTCCAGCGACGGGCCGGCGTAAGCGCCTTGCATCGAGCTTAGCCAAAGACAGTCAAGGACGTTAATTGCGACGTCGACGAAGCTGTACATGAAGCTCAGTCAAGCGTTGTGTTGGGGTGCGCCATTGGCCGCCGGCGCTGTCGCGACAGCGGCCCGCATTTTTGGGCGCCACACAGGGGCTAGGACGGAGCATCAGGGCCGCATGCCGTTTTGAGCACCGCGCTTGGATTCTGGGTGAACATCGCCATGGGCTTCATGTCGGCGGGCGCGAGTCGCGCATCCTAGTCTCCGAGTCGAAACATATACATATGGCCGTCCCGGTCGTCCTGGACTCAACCACTGCACTGCACCGCTTTGCATCGCAGCATTCCTGCTATACCAAGGCACTGGGCTTGACTTGTCGCTACTATGTCGGATTCTAAGGCTGATGCTCTGGATGTGATGGTCCACAAGGTGTGTTGGTCTTTGAAGCTTTCTCGCACTCGGTTTGTTCGCAATACTGACAATCTTCTTAGACTGAGGTGGTAGAGGTCAAGACGCTCAAGGGCAGCGAAGCCTTCCACGAGGCAAACGCCTTGGAGCCCTTGCCAAAGTTTCATCTCCAAACGATCGCTCTAGCCGGATGTTTGCTGCTGGGGTTTTTCTGTCAGACCGTCAACGGTTTCGACGGCAGTCTGTTTGGTGGTCTGACTGGTGAGTCTGATCTGCAGTATTCTGCTCGAGCCATCAACGCGCTGACAAAGTCCCACAGCCAACGAAGAGTTCCTCAAGCATTTCGAAGGTGCAAAAGATGGCCCCTGGGCTGCTTTGACCTCGGCCATGTACCAGATTGGTGCCGTTGTCGCGCTTCCGTTCGCAGGACCCATCATTGATAACTTTGGCCGCCGCATGGGTATGGTCGTGGGCGCAACGATCATCGTCGTCGGTACCATCATCAACGGTTTGACCATGAATGATGCCTCGTTGGAGCACCTGAACGGACAGCTCAAGGGCGGTCGCTTTGTCCTCGGTTTCGGCGTCACCATCATCTCGGCCGCTGGTCCCATCTACGTCGTTGAAACCGCCCATCCTGCAATGCGCTCCGTCATCACTGCCTACTGCAACACCTTCTGGTTTGTCGGCTCCATCCTTGCCTCGGGCGCAGTCCGCGGCGGTCTCAACCTCGCCGGTAACAAATCCTGGGCGCTCCCTCTCTGGCTGCAGCTCGTGTTCCCCGCGCTCATCATCATCTTCGTGTGGTTCGCTCCCGAGTCGCCGCGCTGGCTGTACGTGCATGGCAAGACGACGGAAGCCAAGGATGCGCTCGCAAAGTGGCACGGCTACGGTAACCCGGATTCGGCTTGGGTCAAGCTCCAGCTCTCCGAGTACGAGGAGTTCCTCGAGCTCGACGGTGCCGACAAGCGGTGGTGGGACTACAGCGCGCTATTCAAGACGCGCGCCAGCCGCTACAGACTTGCTTGCAACGTGTGCTTTTCCATCTTCGCGCAGTGGGCGGGCAACGGTGTGCTGACGTACTTCCTCCCCGCCGTGCTCGACACGGCAGGCTACAAGAAGAGCGTCGAGCAGGCCGACATCAACCTGGGCTATGCGTGCTTCCAGTTCGTCTTCGCACTTGTTGGCGCCGCGTTTGTCGAGAAGGTCGGCCGTCGACCCATGTTCCTTGGGTCCATGGCCGCCTGCACGGTTGTCTGGGTGGGCATGACAATTGCTTCTGCGCAGTTCGACGCCAGCGGTGAGACCAACTCCACGGCCGCCAAGGCCACCGTCGCCATGATCTTCCTCTTCGGCATGGTCTACTCCGTTGGTATCACGCCGCTGCAAGCTTTGTACCCCGTCGAAGTGCTCTCCTTCGAGATGCGCGCAAAGGGCATGGCCTTCTCTGCCCTGGCCGTCAACGCCGGCGGTCTGCTCGGACAGTTCGCGTGGCCCATCTCGCTCGCCAACATTGGCTGGAAGACGTACATTGTCTTCACCGTGTGGGACGCCATCCAGACCGGCGTGTGGTTCTTCCTGCTGCCTGAGACCAAGAAGCGCACGCTCGAGGAGCTCGACCTCGTCTTCGAGGCAAAGAACCCCGTCAAGGAGTCTCTGCGGAAGAAGAAGATCGACTTCAGTGCAGAGGGCCAGGTCTTGGCCGTCGAGAAGTTGTAGGCGGGGTGTGATGCGTGTCTGGCGCTGGGTCGCGTGTTGCAAGATGCCGAGAGAGACGAGGTCGTTCGTGGAAATGAGTACACAAGGGGCATACCTTCTTTAGCTTCAGCTGTAGTGTTAATATGATTTTGATTGGTTGTCGCACTCCTCGCGCTTGATCATACTTCCTCCAAACTGCAGGACACATTAGCTATACCGTCCGTTCCTATCACTATGAAACGGTCTGTGTGGGCGGTTAGAACGACAACATCCGCAATAAAATCACCGAGAATCGATCGATTGACCCTCATTTCTTGTCGATCCCGTGATTTGACATAACAGTGTCTTAGCTCCGCCTTAATCCTGCCCACCCCATCCTTCATGAAGAACGTCCACACTGGCCAATGCTTGCTGCTCTCATATCCTTCGTCCTACTTCCTAGTGGCGTGGTCGCCGGTATTTATTGTTGGAGGACGGGAGGTAATCAGACGGGGGTTGCAATGGGTACCTGGCTCACCTCTGTACAAGCTATGGGAATGACTGCGTGGTTTTCCTGGTGGACTTGATTGCGTTCGACGGAACTGGGAATAGTGTATTGATTACTACATTTTCCACCGGTAACAATTGAGGCTCGTAGATAGCAGGTATGTGGAAATGCTGGATTTACTGCCAATGATGCTAATGCTAGTAGATCGCTACAGAAAGTAAAGATACAATGAAGATATTGAACGAAATCGAACCAGCACAAGATGATTACTCCTCCCAACCATCTAGAGGCTTGTCGCGCTCCTCGCAGGTCTGACAGAGGATCAGTGTGTGCATTCGGCTTCAAGAGTGAGTAGTTTTCGACTACCCAGACTTCGTCCCATTCCCACCAGCTGGCGCAATACCCCAGCGCTCCGCAAACGGATCATAGCTCGCATCCTTCCACCTTGTGTATTCACTCGCATCCGCAATCCACTGTGCCACCTCTTCGCCGTAAACATCAGACACAAAACCATACGTGGTATCAACAGCAGCAGACACGCCGGAACCTGTGTAGATGTTTCCGTCCTTGACCCAACGCGCCATGGGAATATAGTCGACATTTGTGCCGAACGAAGTGGCCCAAGTCCACGCCTTCTTGTTCGTGGTGGCTTTCTTACCGTCGAGAACGCCGGCGCGCGCGATGATCGTGCTGCCTGTGCAGACGGAAATGAGGTACTTGAGCGACGGGTAGACGGACTTTACGAAAGCGATCTCGGGGTCGACATTTCCACGCGTACCGCCGCCGCCGGGCACAAGAAGCACATCAATCGGGGTCGTCGGTCCACCCGTTCCGTTCGCCGCAGGTGACGAGAAGTTTGTAGCAGCAAGCTCGAGGTAGTCGTCCACGGTCACAGTGGACCAGAGCTTGATGCCGAAGTCGAGGCCTTTGGTTGGCGGGCTTGTGGTAGCGGGCTTGTCGGTTGCGGTGAGAATGGAGAGCTGCATGGGACCAGTCTCGTTTATGTAATACATTGCGATTGCAGTGAAGACGTCGAGAGGTCCGAAGAGGTCGATAGGCGTGACGGAGGGGGCGACTAGAATGCCATAGTGTCTGGGGACGGATTTGGGGTTGGGGATTTTGGGACGGACGTCTTGCGCGAGCGCCGTCATGGGGAGGGCAGCTGCTAGCAGCGAGAGCGTTGTGATGAAATGCATGGTACCGTGGACTTTGCCGAAATGTTGTCGGTGGTTTGAGGGTTGATCGCAAGGAGTGACGTTTGCACCAGGCAGTCAATACAAATATACTTCCTCCAGAGAAATCCAAGGCGTACGAGGCGTTTATTTCAGGTACTTGGGATCTCTTCTCCGGGAAGTCGGTCGTCTTGTGATAGAAAGGTGTTCGCGTTAGGCCGGCCGTAAAGTGGGGGTAATATAAAAATATGCAAGGCGTTGAGCAAGTTATAAGAAATGAAGACAAACTTGCTCAAGAAGGTACAACGACTGCCAATCAGCGTTTTACAGAACCTCGTGTTTTACAAAGCAGTCAAAGTAGAAATTGTTTGTTCGACACGGGGCGAGAGTCGCGCTGGAAGAATATAGAAAACGAACAACGAGCGAATGGTAGGAGTACTGAAATGAATCCAAATGAAACCTTGAGGAAACAAAATTCACGAAACAACAATGCCTCTTATATCAAAATAGTCCACACGATGAAGGAGCTGCCGCGTCGCAGTGGTCCCGCGGTCAGGGAAATCTCCGCCAGCACGCCCTACAACGCCATGCAACTGTGCGACTGTGAAACTCGGGGAGGAATCGTACCAAAAAGTTTGCATGGTGTAGGAAGCTTGGAAAGTCCGGCGGAGACCGTTTATTCGTGCGAGTTGTTTCGCGAGCAGTAGGGCTGACATGCTGACAGGGATGTCGAAATGCCGAGGACTTTGGCAAGGCTGTTTTGGGAATCATGTAATGAGACGTATCAATTCGAAAGCATTTCACTAGGGATGTTGAAGCCCACAGAGGTGACGAAGGTTAGAGAAATGCGCCGTGCGCCTATGTTGAAACGAAAGGTGGCTGTTGTGATGCTCGGGGTTACTGGGCTTGCTGGGCTTGCTGGACGCATGCAGAAAAAGAGGAGGGAGGGTTAGAGGCATATGAACTCGTCCTGTAGAAATATGCTTCAGGTGTCGATTCATTCTTGTGATGGGCTGATGATGTTGTTGGTGCCACGCGATGAACAAGTGTCTTTCTTCGATAGTCGCGCGCGAAGAAGTGGGTGAGGTGAGGAGATGAAGACACCAAAATTTGTTTGTCAGTTCGCGCAACTTAGGAAGACTTTGAACTGCATAATGCCATAAGCAAGAAGAGAGGGTGTATCAAGCAAATGATAAATTGTACAGAGTAAAGATAAAAGTCTAATAAAAAGTGAAGAAAGCCCCGAACGCCGCCGCGCTATGCCAAATCTATCTAGATGATGCTCCACTTTACATTCACACCCCACCGGTGATCCTCATTGTCTCCCCCTGATGTCCCGCATCGCTCAATTCAATCCTCCGATTGCAGCCAAGTGGCAGTGATCCGCTTACCACTGGCTGACCTTGTCGTACCTCTTGTGGATGATGCGCTCCCCGGTCACATCATCGCGGCGGCTGTTCTTCTTACCACCGATCATCTTGTTCGCGGCGTTGTTGAAGCAGTTGTTGGTGATCTCATCAGTGCAGAGCGGCCACATGCGCTTAGCATCCATGTCGCAGAAGTAGCCCTCCTCGACGTTGACAAAGTCCGGACCGAAGGAAGTCGCGCTTTCGCAGAGTGCCTTAGCGCTGTGCTGAGCGCTGCCACTCTTGTTGAGCTGACCTTGGAAGAGCTTGCGACCGTTGGCGACGAGTTGTGCGTTGGTGCCGTTGACCGTGGTCTCGGCTTCGAAGTCGACAGAGCGCTTCTTGTCGTCCTTGCGGCCCTTCTTGTCGAGCGCCCACTCGGGGGTGTACCAGTTGGCGGAGTCCTTGACCTTGGCCGGGTCGACATCGACGAGGGTACCTTGCTCGAACTCGGCGTATGGCTTGAAGACGGAAATGGCCTGCTCTTGAAGGAGATCGTCGTAAAACTTGAGGCGGGGGGCAACGTTGCACCAGAGATCTTTGTCTTGGGTCATGGACTCGGCGCGCTCAGCGGTGGCGACGAAGGAAGGAATGTGAATTCCGATGCCCTTGGTCTTGATGCCGTTGCTCGCATCGCCGTCAATCCAGACGCACTTGGGCTTGTAAAGATCCTTGGCTGAGAGGATGGTGGTGGAGTGATACCACGGAGCACCGCAGAACTCGGCAACATCTCCATACCAGGCGAACTCCAAACCATCCGGCCAGGTGACTGATATGCCAGCGATGCAAATGGCATCGACTCCCGCCTGCGACAGGGAGATGTACTCGGCCTGTGCGCCAGAGCCATCGGTCCCGTCCGCCTTCATCTCTATCTTTGCATCGAAGGGCGCACCCTGGGCAATAATATCACCGCCCTTGACAGAGCCGATGAGGTTGCCGTTGATGTCGAAGGCAGCCACATGAGGCGCGTTGCCGCTGGTGTCGGCACCACTACCGCCGTAGATGCGGATGGTCGTCACCAAAGGATCACGACCAGGCATCATGCTGCCAAGGAAGGGAATCATGGTTGCGACACCGAGGACGATGCCGAACACGTTGAACGCTGCCATAGCCATTTTTGCTGATTGTTGGGGGGTGGTGAGTTGCTAAAAGAGGGTTCTTGTTGTCTAAGAAAGAATGTAGATTGTAAAGATAGTATGAAGCTGTCGAAGCTGTCAAGGTGTAAAGAGTGGAAGAAGAAGCTGTTGTTTGCTGGAAGAGAAGAAGAAGCTGCTGTTGGAAGAGAAGTTGTTGTGTGGATGATTTTGCAGTAACGGCTGTCCAGACAAGCTATATACCCTCTCGACCTCAGCATCATCACGGACTTTTGAGCATCGGCATGGCGCAAATGGACTACCGTCGTCACGTTTGTCACTGCAACAAGGGTGGTGATTGTGCGTCGGACTGCAATGGGCGAGGTACCGTGACGTTCCTAGCCTAGAGCGGAGTAATCATGTCGGAAAGGCTATTTTGCGCCGCCGGAGGTTCTGGTTGGTGACCGTTGTGGCATCAATGCGACAAAGTCCGAAGGGGTCGGAAGATTTGTTAGTAAAAGACGTGAGTGGTGGAGGACCAGCTACAGCTCTGCAAGTCCGCTCGCTTAATCTCTGGGTCGCACTGTGGAGGTGCGTCAGCTTACTCTCGTCCAGTGGACACTACACAGCCTCGACTTTCGCTGGGTTTGGTGCGGCTAGCCCCCAAAACATTATGCCATGTTCCGTCGGCCTTTGAAAAAGAACGCTTCGGATACGCGTCGAGCCGCTAGACACCGCGTACCTCACTTTAGCGCAGCCTGTCGCGCGAGCACCCACGGCTGATGCCTCTCTTGGCTACCTACTCAAGTCCGACTTCTCGCCACTACTTCCACCCTAGGAATGGTTCGCATGTCGGCTTTTGTCGCTGATAAGTTGTGGCTTAGTAGTGTGGAGTGCAGGATTCATGCGCTTTCCGTACCACGTATTTGACAGCTCCACTACACTGTCTTCCATCCACAGTGCTCCAAGAATGGCAACGGAGATGCAAAACAGACGACATTTGCCCCACAAAATGAGGCAGCTGAAGCGCTAGCCATTTCCACCATGGTTCGAGCGGTAACGCGATTCCGCGCTAGAACGCAGTCGCGCGAACAAAGTCTGGAAGCCGATCAGATGCAAGTTGGAAGACATGCCCCTTTTTCAAAATACCATACCGCGCGCCGCGTTGGCTCAACATTTTTTCATTTTCATCCTTGTCATTCCTCTTTGCCTTACAATACGTTTCTTCTCCATTGTTCTCGTTCGCAAGAGACGTTCTCGGACACACCTACATCCTCACGTATCTTTCAACGTCGTCAACGGCCACTGATGGCCAATTGGGTCCTTATTTGTGTTTCGTCACACTCTCCAAGCCATATTACTGCTTAGATCTCGAGGTCATCGTCCAATTACTTGAACGAAAAGCCATCGTACCCTGGCTCCGCCGACACCCGATGCAGTGGTCATAGAAGGCCTTAAAACCAAAACTCCGGGGATGTTCATGCGACCGGCTACTGAACCCCTTGCAGCCCTATGGGAAAGACTCCTATTGAGCCGAGGAAACAGTCAATGCCAGTTCGAGTTGGGCGTCCGGCTGGCTCTAGACAATGATTACAGGATAGTTGGTGCCTACGAGGTACCTCTGTATAGGACCACCGGATCACGATGTACCACAGATGGACACGTCACACACTGATGCACACTCCAATCTTGTTAACTGAGCCGTAAATCCTGAGTGCGTTTGCTACTAGTCAGAGTGCTCTTTTAGTAAGTCATAAGAGACTGTATTTCTTCACGTTCAATAACGTATAGGGTGGTTGACTTCAACTTCGCGTTGTGATCTGCATTGGACATGAGAATCGCATTGTTTGCGCGATGATTAGAAGTGCATCAAATACACTAAGTTAAATCGCAGTCTCAGTCATAAACAAGAAGGTGATCATTCCGATTCATTCGCGTTTTAAAACATCGTTCAAGGATTAGTGTCATCAACTGCTATTTTGCATTGTAGCTTTTCAGCAAAAGCCGGTGATTTGGTAAAAGTGTATGGGTGTCCGCGATGATCTAAGCCCCGGTTTTGCCCCCAACATACATGCGCTGTGCAACCGGACGTCTCAGATGACCGAACAGGCTAGGCAAGCTGATGATCCACATCGGCAAGTTGTCAATTCCAAACCGCGCGGACTCTGAAGTCGATAGGATGTTCAATGTCTATTAGTTACGCCGTCGGACAGTGAGTAAATACACCGCCATACATGGGTCTTCTGTGGAGCCCTCAGCACCGTTGCACGGGTAGCCTTGTTCGGACATTTCGAGGGAGTGTAATCATGCGCATGTGCTCTGGGCTCACCGGATGCGCAATTCGGTCGGCTTCCTCATCGCATCGCTCCAGCCCCGCCACCGGAGGCGCTACCTCGATCTATGGATCTAGGACTACAATACATGAACAGTGTTGCGGAATTGCCCACTGGCGCAGCAAGACTACGGTATGTGAACCATGAGACAGGAACGCGATCGACGAAGCGGCACGATTCGATGCTGCTCCGTAATGAAGGCGCTAGCCTGTCCTGGTTTAGGCCGCGCGTGCCACGCCCATCACTTCAGATAACCATGAGACTCGGCCACAGCCCGCTCGAACCCTACTCGACTCTGCTCTTGCTCCCGCCTCCAACGATGCAACTTTTTGAGTTACCCCTGGACTGTTTCCGGCTCTTGTGGGCTTCGTAGCAAATGATGTTTGCATCCACGACCTCCTGAAGCCACGCTTGGTCAACCGAACCATGAACACGGAAGTCGTGCATGCGATAGAGACAGCCTGGCTTTTTTCGCCAGCACGACCGAATTGGGAGTCGCCCAGTTGTCCTTCCTGCCATCCACTGTTTAGGAAGAAGCTACCGATTTCCTCCTATCACGTTGATTTCTTTGCCTCCTTCATTTTCATCAGACCCCATCTTCAAGACCCATGGATCGCGAATGCATCGAGTTTTTTGAACAGCGTGGTCGACGAGCTCTTGCGCGAAGACGGATTAGCTGTCAATTACGTATCAAGGAAAGAGCTTCTGCAAAAGCCCTGCCACCACCTCTTCGAAATAAATCACTGGAAGCAGCAAACTTGGTGGTTCGCTAAAACGTCGGAGTTGGATACCAACCCGACAGACACATTGGAGTTCAGTTCAATTATAACTAACGTGCTGCTGGGCCCGCGCAAATCGTTGTACGATCTAGACGTACCGACCCTTTTGCAAAAAAGAAAATTTTGTTTCCGGTACTCTTCTGGACGTGTGTGAAGAGCGAGCAGGCCGACCTTGTTGCTCATATACTGGACACTGGAGTCGCCCTGGATGATGATTTCCACTCAGTGCTTGATATAGTAGCGATAAACCCGAATGCCGACATGCTGCGGACTATCTTCACGACGAAGTACGAGCTTACATGTTCTGGGTTCAGATTAGAGAAGTGCCTTACGCATGATATCAAGAATGACCGCACCGAAACCGCCTTGTATCTGCTCCGGAAAGGCGACCAAGAACATATGCAGAGCTACGGGTGTGCCGCGTTTCAAGACGCCTGTAAACGCGGCAACCTTGCTGATGTGAGGGTCATGGTCGACGGACTTGAGATTGTCGATCTTGAAGCACGTGCAAACAATTCTGAATTCCACTCTGTCCAGTACACAGCCTTTTACGGACACAAGCACATCCTTCAATACTTCTTTTAAAAGGGTCTAGAACAGCCAACCATTGCAGTGCGAGCGGCTGCGACAAGTGGCGACATCTCCATGGCGCGCTTTCTCCATATTTATGGGTCTCTCTGTTGCGTGTCGCAACACACCACGGAACCTCACGTCATTTCGCGTGGACATGCGCCATGCTGGAGAACTTCTTCACGCCAACCCGGTGTAGCCGCAGCTCTAATTGCCATGGGTGCAGAAGCGATTGACCTTTTAGAAAGCGGTCTTGGTGATCTCTTCAGATCAGAGGCCTTGCTAAAGCAAGGAGATGGGCTCAAGGAACCGCCGTTCAGAGCGAGACGTGTGTGCGAAAGGGGAGTTCTTTGTGATCGAAATGATTTTACTAGGATTCCGTCCAGGACAATTACTGTAAACCCTAGGTTAGGGGGTTTGGCGGACCAACTCTAAAATGAAGCAGTGTGGGGGACAGTTTCCAGCGAGAGAGAGCTAATGCTATTAAGAATAGAAGAAGCAGGACATGGTTGCCGATGATGCAGCTCGTAAGATAGACGGAGAATTGAAGGATCAGGGTAATCAGCTTCATCGAGGAGATTCCGCCTCTGAAACAGCCATTGACACCACGGCTGGCAAACCACTCCACAGTGATGTTCCACGGCTGCGAAGTATCGAATGCAATCATCTTCTAGAACGCTGCGAGATGCCCCATGTTCAATCTGGCACATCCATCTACATTACGTTAATTGTGGCTCGACAGCGCGACCTTTCCACCTGTCTCTTCATCTACTCCTTGTCTAATTTCGACTATTTTTAGGCTTCCTGTTGAATGGGCTCTATAGCTAGCTACCTTGGTATGAGCACTTGAGTTCGCATGGCGCAAGAGTGAGGTTTGTACGATGTACACAGCGTACGGAGAGAACTAATGGGTGGGCAACTAAATCTGGTTGTTGCTTAAGGTTCTATCTACGTACGGATGGGATGGAAAGCTCTGCATCTACGCACGGGCATCACGTGGGTTAACCACGTGATATCCATACTTAATGCAGCAACTATACGGTGTACGGACACTAGCAATCTTTTATTTATAAAAAAAGGCTACTAGCTCGTACGTCTACAGAAACCTCTCTTATATCTATTACCCCTTTCTTCTTCTCTACTCCGTGCGGGATGAGATTACTCTTAGATCTCCTATCCACAAACATCGTACGGAGTACGAATCCCTCCTATCCCTAGCTCTCTTTTCTTTTTCAGGTAGGGGGGGAGAGGGGGGATCTTTGATGCGTGACCTCTAACTCTTATCTTGCTTTTCTCCATCCCTCACGTTCCTACACCTAAGCGTACGTCTATTTAGCTCCCTAGCCATTTTCTCTCCCTTCCAATCCTTCCTTCTGTAGACGTGGCGGGGTGGTGGGAGTTCGTACTAAATAGACATTGAGTAGTGCGCTGCCTAGTTCTATAGGGATAGGCGCTAGGCGGTAGTTTGACGGGCAGTAGTTCGATAGGCAGTGGTTTAATAGGTAGTAGAGTTCGCTCATACGCAGGGTGTTAGGGTTCTAATAGAGATTCTATTCATTCGCGCGGAGGTTTAGACAGCAGTGTAGCTAGCTAAGTCTCAACACGTACGCGGCGTAAATCTAGAGATAACGTGTTTGCCCTCCCTTAGGCCATTGTATAAAGCTTATCCGCCTATGTCGTACGACCTTCTTCCTCCATTGGCGTGATATCTTTGTCTTAGAGAACCTTAATAAGTTCTCTCTTGAACGCGCGGCCAAGGATAGAGAATTAATTTAATATCTATCTCTTGAAGTCCTCTCGGTACGAATCTAGGAGAGGTCTCCCTTTCTAAGTTATCGTACGAAGTTCTGCGATAGCGCATCCTACGTACAATTAAAGTTGAATAGTAGATAGGTTGTCCTCTATGTTAATTCTCTCGTGCTAGAACTCGAAGTTTGTCTGCGTCTAAAGCGATTAAACTAATATCCTTATGTCCTTAACGAGTTATTCGTACGACACGATATGTTGGTTGGCTTCGTACGCTGTTACGCGTGGCGAAGTCGACATTATTCGGACGGTAGTCTAGTAGGGCGCGCGGTATATAGGTTCGTCCTAGTACTAGTAATAATAAAGCCGTTAAGCGTGCGGCTAGTGGTATACTTCTTATACTACCTTCCTTCTCTCCGTACGGTAGCAGAGCTTACCGTACTCCTAAGTAAATTCTAATCTACTACCTTTTAGAGATAGATAGTAAGTAGGTGCGTAGCAGAGCTTACGCACGATACTCTTTGCTATCTCTAAAAGTAGGTAACGAAACGAAGCTGCGTAGCAGAGCTTTCGCTTGTCGTCGTCACTCTTACTAATTTACAGTTGAACTAAATCAACCACTAATTAGTGTTGAATAGGCTCTATAGCTAGCTACCTTGGTATGAGCACTTAGGTTCGCATGGCGCAAGAGTGAGGTTTGTACGGTGTACACAGCGTACGGAGAGAACTGATGGGTGGGCAACTAAATCTGGTTGTTGCTTAAGGTTCTATCTACGTACGGATGGGATGGAAAGCTCTGCATCTACGCACGGGCATCACGTGGGTTAACCACATGATATCCATGCTTAATGCAGCAACCGTACGGTGTACGGACAATTGTAGCTTTTCCGCAAAAGCCGGTGATTTGTAAAAGTTTATGCGTGTCCGCAACGATCTAGCCCCCGCTTTTGCCCCCAACATACATACGCTGTGCAACCTGACGTCTCAGATTACCGAACAGGTTAGGCAAGCTGATAGTCAACATTGGTAAAATTCAATCTACTTCAAACCGCGCGGACTTTGAAGTCAGTAGGAAATCCAGCAGTGTATGTTAGCTATGCTGTCGGACAGTGGTAAAGACACCGCCATACATGCGTCTTCTGTGGAGCCGCCAGTGTCATTGCGCGGATAACCTGGTTCGGACATGTTGAGAGGGCCACATGATACGTGAATGCTCTGGGGTCGCTTGAGGATGCACATTTCGGTTTGTGTAATCAGCGAATCGGTCCAGCCTCGTCGCCGGAGCAGCTGCCTCGACCCATGGGTTTGGGACTACTTCAATAGTATTACGGACTTGCCTAGCTGGTGTAGCACGACTACGGTATGCGAATCCAGAAGTAAGACACAACGGAGCGGTATAGTTCGTTGCTGTTCACATATATAAGCAGATGTTACCACCAAAGAAGTAGAATGCAAAACCAGACTCGAAACCACCAGTCGCATTTCCACGGTGATCATTCGTTCGTCGCTTAGTTCACAATCTTGTACTGTCTTTACCTCTGGCCCACAACGCATTATACTTAATTCAAAGAGTGAGCACCACCTTAACCCGCCATGCGTCTCGCTTCGCTAGATATTTGGAAGGCGACTTTCCTCTATGGGTTACTGGCTATAGCTCATGCTCACCCTGCTTCCATTCCACCTGATATTGGAGATCATGTCGAGCGACGGGCTGGTTTGAGACCGCCGGGAGGTGGTGGTCGGGGTGGTGGTCCTTCCTCAGGAAACAGTCTGCCTCCACAGCCTCCTCCTCCCCGACCTCATCTGGATCTGGACGAACAACCGCAAGCCGCTCCTCCACCCCGACTAGGAACTTCTGAGCCTCCACCACCACCACCACCACCACCACCACCACCTCTTCCTAAAAATCTACCTGGAGCTGGACCTGGTCGCAACCAAGATCGCCCAGGGCCTGTTAATGCGCCACCTGCGATACCAGACCCAAAACCTAACTCCAAGGTTCCTGATGACATAAATTTCAAACATTACAACTTGAAGATCGACAAATACTACATCAAGCCGGAATTGCAATCAATGGACCCCGGGGGTTTAAGCGTATCGACACGTGCGTGGTTCAACAGAAATGGTGTGAACGTCGGCGGTGGAACTGGAATATTGGCGAGCGGTCCTAAAGCACCTACAGGTGTGGAGATCAAGGTATGGGGCGGTACGAAGGAACAAGTCCAGAACAACAACCTGGGGGATCTCACGATATGGCAGGGAAAGGTCAACGCAGCAGATCGCGTGATGATACTCAGTCGTCAGTTCCGTGAGGGTACCCAGCACGGTGGAAGCATCGACTACATGTATCCCAACAATGCGCCGGTAGCGGATAGAATTAAAGCGGGCGACCATCTGGCGAAGACGTGGAAGAACTATGGTGACGGCCAGCCTTTGAAGAAGCTTGGGGTTACGGATATCAAAACTGATAAGGCAAAGGCAGAGTGGAATAGCATTCTCAGCGAGAAGAGAGCAAACGGAATTGAGGAGAAAAAAAGAAACGGCAAGGCTGACGATGTCGCTACCAGTGAGACGGATGCTGAACTGGCATCGAACGGTGTCAAGCTTCGCAAGGGAGATCCAGCGTTCGAGAGAATCATGGCCACCTCAGCTGGCAAGCCGCTCGAGAGCGCCATGAAATGGCATCCAGAGGTATTTCACCACTACGAAGTTTCAGATGTAACTATCTTTCAGAAGGATGGCCAATACGCCATTTTCAATCTCGTACCTCCATCCGGCTCTCGCTGAGCTCCACGGCGCGTTATCTTGGTCTCGCTTCCTTCGTCTGTTTCGTTTGTAAATTTTCTATTACGGCGTCTTGTTTTCTGGTGGTCCGATTTTTCCTATTGTCTTAGATTGGCGGGAGTTCCTGTTTGGCAAGATTGGTAGAGAAAAGACAAAATTGTAGAAGCTATGACAGTCCAAGGCCTATCGTGGATGATCCGGCGTTGTTGGAAGGTATGGTGCCCGAGATTATATCGATGCCACAATGGCGAAAATTGAGCTCTGAGAAATCTGTAATTTGTGCACTGCGAATAGTGAGTTTAGTGAGGGTACGAGGCCGCAAACTTCGACGCAAGCCATGGTGTAGTTACGGGGCGTGTTTAGTGGCGCAGCGGCGTGAATAAGCCCCGCGGACGGACTCTAGGCAGTAGCGTGGAATGAATAACTGGCCCCACCCCCACCCACTCCTCACCCCTCTCCGATTTTCCCACGCGCGCTATTCACTCACAGCATCTCTCATCATGCAACTTCTCGATCTCCCTCTAGAATGTTTTCGGCATGTGATGCTCTTCGTAGCAGATGCTACGGAAATGCGCGATTTAGTGGGTCTACGCTTAGTGAACCGTACGTTCCCTAATTCACGTATCAGCAGCGTTGATCTGTACAGGCCGGCTAACATAGCAAACAGGTACCATGAATATAGAAGTCATGCGTGTGATAGACACATCTGCCTTGTTCTCCTTGGGCTCAAGACAGGAGAGGCTGGCGTTTCCGCCTTCGCATGCGTCGCGATGCCAAAAGCTTCCTCTTTCGTCGAGCTACGTCGAATTTGTAGCTTCCTTCATTTTGTCCAACCCACCTACCAAAACAATACCTTGGAATACCAATATCCTGAGCTTCGTGAAGCACGTGGTTGATGAGCTCTCATTGGAGGACGGACTGAGGTCCGACGACAAACGCAGAGAAGTTTTGGTGCGCCGGTTCTGCCACCATCTTTTCGAAATGAAACATTGGAAACAGCAGCCGTACTGGTTCAGTGAGCTGGTCAATCCCAACCCAGACTTCTCAGACACTACTGAGACTTCCGAATTCAACGTCATCCTGGCCAATATCATCCTAGGTAGACGTACGACACTACATGATTTAGAGGTAGCTAGCCTCGTGCGCAGAAAGAGTTCCATTCTCGGCACTCTTATGGAAGCCAGCGTGAAGAGTGGACAAATAGACCTCGTCAAGTATCTTCTAGACTCCGACTGTGTCAGCATCAACGACCAGAATCACTCGGTTTTAGAGATGGCAGCGGAGTGTGTAGACGCCGAAATGCTGCGCACGCTTTTTATGCCAAAATACGGTATCGCCTATTCCGAAGACAGATTGAAGAAGTGCATTATGCAAGCCATCGAGAACGACCGCACCGAAACCGCCCTTTATCTCCTTCGCAGGGAAGACCACCGAGCACTCGCACAGAAGTTGTGCCATTACCCATTTGAAGCAGCCTGCAATCGCGGCAATCTTACTATCCTCAAAGCCCTGGTGGACGAGCTTGATTTCGATCTGAAGAACAGTGTACGTGGGGCCTACGAGAACTATCATCTCCAATGCGTTGCTTATTACGGCCATGAGCATGTTCTTCGATATTTCTTCGAAAAAGGCGTAGAGCGGGAGCCTCTCACTATGCGAGCAGCTGGTATGAGAGCCGATATTTCTCTAGCACGCTTCTTACGTGACCAGGGCGTCTGCCCGAGTGCACAGGATTGGGCCAGCGTACTGCGGGTTGCAACCGACCACGCGACCCCACGGCATTTTGCTTGGACACGGGCCATATTTGAGGAGTCATTCGTTACGCCAGAGGCACTGCTTCATTCGAGTGTAACGTTGTGTGATCTTGTTCAATCAGCGTGTATGCATGGCAACGTGGATTTGATCCGCACGCTTGTCACAGCAGGCCTGGACATCAACAATGTAATGTTTCTGGAAGACACACCACCCGTGTACATGGCAAAAGCCGCCGCTCACCCAGATATGGTCAGCGCCTTGGTGGCGATGGGTGCGAAACCGATCGATCCGCTGGAGACCAAGCATGCCGAACTGTTCAAGACCGGTGTGTTTCCAAAAACGTGGAAAAGAAGAATAACGTACGGGAACGGGGCCACGCATTGGTACGATAAATTTTCGGAATGATCAGGGAAAGTACAACTCAGTTTCCTCACAAGATCCGTTTTCATTGCAAGCTTGCCTATCTCTTATGGCTAAGTTACTCGAAATCTCAGACTCAGCTTACACGATTTTCGGCCCAATTGTCCACCGTTGACTCCCATCTTCAAGCGGAAATTTCCTCGCAAGACCCAATCTCATCGCACTATCAAGCGCCTCTTTTACCTCTCGATCCTGAAGGACTCCAAGAGCTAGTCTAAGTCTAATTGGCTTCCTACCTCTATTGCACCTCCGCGAGAATAGCGCCGTAGCATCTACAATTTCTTCAACAACATACGAATTTGCCTCGGCATGGAGCGGCTCCTCCTCCGATCCCATATAACCACATAATGAGTCCAGCTCTGACCAGGAAGTGGTGTTCAGAGGGTCCGATTTGTCATTAGGATCCGAGAAGAAGAGTTTGGACTCTTCGCTAGAGCGTCGAGAGTCAATTGTATTCGGAGGAGCGGGATGATGCGATCCAGACTCATTGCTAGAGCGCCGTGTATCAATCAAGTATTCTGAAGGGCGACGCTCGATATCGATCAGTTTTTTGTAAATGTCGCTTTGTGCATCTTCTTCTCCGGCTTCGCTCCACTGCTCAACCTCGTCATCCCCCACAACAAACTCATCCATCTCATACTCGACATTTCCCGGTTCAAATCTACTATCATACGAATGATTTCTAGTCGCAACGACATTATCCGCAACGACCCATTCGAAGTTATCGGTCGATAGGTCGGTGAGCTCTTCATATTCGTCGTCTGAGTCTTCTTCGTCCGAGGTTTCGGAGTCGGTGGAGCAGTCGGAGGTGGAGGCGGAGTCAGCGATGAAGTGTGCGACAGAGCATTTGATCGAGGTTTCGGGGTTGAGCTTGCATGATCGAGAGTCGTGTTTGGTAGCGAGCTTAGAGCCGATGAGGTTGAGATCGACTGATGATGCGCTAGAAGAGGAGGCATTTCTGAGCCACGTGTTCAAGTACTTGATTTTGGTGGTCGAGGATGAGGACTTGGAGGGGCGCAAAGATGGCTTGGTGACCGATGCAGATGCGGTATCTGTCTTTGCTAATAGACGTCGAGAGCGACGTGGTGCGGGCGAAGCTGTCATAGTGGTTGTACTTTGTAATTCGGGTTTTGGAAAAGACGGCGACTTCCAAAAAGTTGCGCGACGGCTTTCTTGACTTCGAGCACAAGTGACAAAGACGTCCTAAGATAAGGAATATCGTTTGGAGTGTTAAAGTCACGAACAAGGGCTGAAGACAAAGAGCTATAACTTGATGAAAGAGATGGCAGTCTAGACTTTTGAACAGGTACAGTCGGAAGACCACAGATCGCCGGGGGCCGCTCTCTTGCGTGCTCAAGAACGTCGCTGTAAAGATTCGCATCAAAGACAAATTTGCTTGTCATTCTTCCCTACATTCATAATCCGCAAAAGAGACACAGAATCTTCGTTTCATGTTAGCGTGCTTTGTGATCATTCGAGAAAGGTGCAAGCGTAATACGCATCGAAAATTGACAAGGCATCATATACGCATTGGTAAGGATGAACTATGGATGCGTGACGAGCTTGTTCATCGCATAGCCAAAGCAGACATCGTCAAACAGAGACGTCTCCACCATTACATGCCAGATTCCGTGCCGACGTCCACAACATTAACAGAGAACCCCCAAGTAGGGAGTGTGTATCACCATCCACCCTAGCCCATTATACCAACCCGGTTGCCTTCTTTATCTGCTTCCAGGTCATTCCGCGGGACCAGGCGCGAATGTCATCTGCTACATTGAAAGGCGGACTGATGCTCTCGGCAATGTTTGCGGCGCGACCACGTTTGACCACCACAAGAAGATGTCTCGTTCCACCGTGGCCATTATTCATATCGGCATCTTCGGTGTGTCCATAGGTATCCTGTTCATCGGGCTGCACATGCTGTGCAATAGGTTTGCGCTTACTGGGGTCGGTCACCGATGCGGAAGATCCTCCGTCGATGGAGCGGTAGATCCGCACAGAGGCGCCCGAGTCTCGACCGTCTCTCTCTAGCATTTGAGTTTCCCACGCACTAGGTTGCGGTTGGCGGCGTCGAGCGCTCGGCATATAGCTTGGGACTGCGTAACCTAGCATTTCCGTAGAGTGTGAAATGAAGTGCAGCTCTTTCCAACCATTACCGCTTTCAATCAATTGGCTCAATGTATCGTAAGTTACTATAGACCAGTCACTACTCGCAATTACCTAAACCCCGCGATATAAAGTCAGTACAGCTCCTCCTTTTTTTACGCTGGATTTACGTACCGTCAAAGTATCGAGGCGTAAGTGATGTAGCAGTTTAAGTACCGTACCAATCTGATAGAGCTCGTATTCCTTAGAGTGCAAGGATTTTAACGTCAAGTGTGCTCCATGGATCCGGATGTGACGAATCGACGCCACCGTCGCTGAAGGGAGGTCCGCCAAAATGTCAAGGAGCGCTTTTGTGGTCTCGAAGCCAAATAAAGCGTTGCTAATCCAGAGATGGCGAGTCTCTTGGAAGACTTGCTGACAGGTACGTAGAAGGGCAAGTCCATTCGATGTGGCAGTCACTACTCGCTCGACACCAATACGGTCCATCGGCTGTTCACCTAGGGAGAAGCCGGTGGACATGAAGAACAGCTCGAAAACCTCGTGGCGAAGCTCTCTTGGTAGTTGCAGAAGTCGACTTCCGAGCTGCTGAGAAGGGGCTATCGAGGCCATAGCGCGTTTGGTAGCTCGCTGGCCTTTATTTGGCTTCGAGGTTGGCATGTTTGTGTAGCTTATTGGAGGTTCGGTTCGCAAGGTCGGGTGCTCTGGAAGTGGCTGCCTGGGAACCAGAGCGCAAACTCCACTCTTGTATCTGGAAAAAATATAAAGTGTTCCTTCTAACGCCTGGCAAAAGCTTAAGGTGAAATGAACAGAACGGACTGACTAGTAGCACAGACCCATTCTACGTACAGAGATACTGACGTTGTATCACAAGAGTCGGATCGTGGGCTGCGGAGGAAGCGTCTAGCCGGACAAGGATCTGGACGCTAGTCTATATATAGAGGTAGTATTACGACCATCCGTCCAGATGTCCAATGCTGATATCCATGGCTTCGTGGGAGTCGATAGCATGCCTCCGAATTTCCGCTGCTAAAAACCATTCTTTGACCGAGTTTATCTTCGATATGTCATTATTGACTGTTCTGCTGGATGAGCCCACCTGCGGTATACCCCTGTCAGTGTGGCTTTCGGCCCCCGCATAGCGATCCGCTCATCTCGCGCGGTGCGTTCTCCTCGCGCTCAGCGATGAACAAAACATCCACTATGGTATGTTCTTAGTGGGGTATATGTAGCCCGATGGCCGATCCGCTGAGTATCGCTGGCTCCCTTGTGGGCATCGTAGCTCTCGGCGCGAAAGTGTCTATTTCCTTGTTCGCGCTTGCAGAAGCTGTGAGCACGGCGAGTGAGCGGGTGGAAAGCATCGCGAACGACATCAGTAGTACATGTGGGATTCTGTAGGTACTCCCCGTCACCTAGTATGGGCGATGACATCTTTTTGACCATTTACAGAGACTCATTACGCGACCTCATGAAACCCCATCCAGGCCCCGACGGCACACACACAACAATCTTTAACGCAACCGCCCTCTCTGACATCAGATCTGCCCTAACCCACTGCCAATCAATCTTTGCCCAAATAAGCACCTACCTAAAGAAGGCCACAAAGCAAATGCAGCGCATCACGCCGCGCTCCACCACCGTCAAGGTCACGCTCTCGCGCTCCGAAAAAGCGAAATGGCCCTTCCTGCAACCCCAGTTTCAGGAACTCCGAAATGATCTACGAGACTCCAAGATTAATATGCTGCTGATGGTGGCGGTTGCTAATCTGGCGGTAGCGCAGAAGAGGGGCGATGGGAGATTGGTGGATGAAAGCGAGAAGACGGAGATGAGGGCTACTATCTTGAGGTTGAAGAGGGCGGGAACGATGGAGGTGATGAGCTTGAGTGATGAGGAGGAAGAGGTGGGGGCGATTAGGAGGTTGTTTCGGAGGGTTGTGGCTTGGAGGATTGGACGGAAGCAAGTGGAGAGTGACGATGATGAAGAAGAAGAAGGGGCTGATGGACATCGTGGGTTAGGTCCAAGGTCGATGGCCGCAAGTGGTCATTCAACATCACGAGCAACGGCGCCTGCTACTGCCACTGGGCCGACGACGAATCCCACACCAGGGCCGCCTACAGCAATTGTATCGGAAACCGATTCATCACAGCCAGCGATGGCAGATGTCGTTCCACTACCGCCGACATTATCGGATATCGATCCACCACAGCCGACAGTAGCCAATGCTGATTCACTACTCCCGCCACTACCGGAAGACGATCCGCCACTGCCAACAGCACCGGATCTCGATCCACCTCAGCACGTTGTCCCGAGCGGCACGGACGTAGACCGCTCTACCCAAACGATCGCAACGACGGAAGACTTCCCTGATATTGAAACCGTAGCGGGACCATCTACAGTTCCTAACCTTCTTTCCATCGACGATTCCACTGCAGACGAAGGCCCAGCTGACTTAAACGGGTGGGATTTCTGGGGCTCCGGAAAGAAGAAACGTAAAGAGAAAGCACCTATTCGTACGAGATTCACGGTCGAAACAATAGATGTAGCTGTCCAGACTTCACCCGTGGAGCCGATTGAAACACTAGTCCAGAACCAGGACGATCCACCGCCTCAGCCGTCCAATGACCCTCTCGCTCCACCGCCTCCACCGCCTCCACCGCAGCAACACCTCTCCACCGAAGAAAACCACCGCGACAACCTCACAGTCGACGGTAACCAAGAGACAAACGCTGAGCCCATCCCCACCACCGACAACCCCCTCTCCCAAGAAGCAGAATCCCTCCTCCAAGCATGGACATCTACCATCCTCCCAGGCCTTACAACAGGAACCGAGCACTCTCTAGCCATAATCGAACTCAGCATGCCACTTTCTCAAATACAGTCCCTCCTCCCCTCCTCCTCGCAAGACCCCTCCCCAACTATGGACATCCTCCGCAAGCTAAACCCCTACCAACGTCGCATGATTCTCGACCACGTCCAACCGCGCGGCGCAAAGTTATTGCACGTCGATGTATGGCACAATGAGAGCGTGGCCACGGTTTGGGGCGAATTAGATATCGTTACGTTGATCTGGATCACGAGTACGACCAAGGAGAAACTTAAAGCGTTTGAGTGGAAGGGGTGGGGTGGGGGAGCGAGTGGTACCGGTGGAGTGTTATTCGGGTCGAGTGGTGCGGGATTGTTTGGTGGTAGTGGAGTTCGAGATGAAGAGGAGAGGAAAAAGGCAGTGAAGAAAGGAGTTAGCAACGAAGCCGCGAAAGACACGAAGGAGTTTTGGAAAGATGATGCACTGGCACAAGCACCGCCTGACACTAACAAAGAACACGCACCGATCAAGTTCAAAGACTGCGTCGGTCGGAAATTCAGCTTCCCATTCGACATGGTGAACACATGGGAGGTACGTCTTGCTATCGCTCTCCCCTTCTCCTCCGAAATCTCCATCTATAATCACTAACCCTGCAAACCAGGGCATCGAAACTCTAATCAACAAAGCCTTCCTCCACGTCGAAGTAATTGGCCCACACGTCCAGGAAGGACACTACGACCTCGTCAGCAAAAACGGCGAAATCATACTTCCCCAAATTTGGGAGCGCGTGATACAGCCAGGCGCGGAGATAACAATGCATATGTGGCCTGTGCCTGAGCGGCCACGTCATGCACAGAACCCATTTACACAGCAGGGACCACTTACACAGCATGGACCTGGGGCTGGACAGGGAATGCGTTCACAGTATGGGGCTCCACAGGGAATGCCTTCTCAGCATGGGGCTCCACAGGGAAGGCCTCCACAGCAGGGGCAGGGAATGCCTTCACAGGGAATGCCTCCAAGGCCTGGTATGCCGCCGCCGCCGCCAGCACCGGGTGTTGTGGTGTTCCCACCGGGACCTATCAAGGCGAAAGCAAAAAGGGAGACGGCGCAGCAATATAACTCGGGCTTTAACATGGGTCCACCGCCGCCACCACCACCGCCGCCTCAGGCTCATCAAAGAACATCTGGGCAGCCCATACCCGGCGCATTCCCCGGGCTTCCTTCAAGAAGGGACGGTCAAGCTGGCTCGCAGTCTATGTCTCAGGGTCGCCCACCGCCTCCCCCACCCCTACGCATGCCCCAAAACATCATTCACATCCCCACCTCCAAACCAGCGCTGTCGGACATATCCAGTGACTCCAACAGCCGACCAAACCGACAGACACTCGACACGGTGAGCCCGTTTTTGAAATGGACGGCAGGCGCGAGGCCAGGTGTAGAACCGCGGAAGGGGAAGTTGGTATGGCCGAAGAGAGTGACTATATCGCATGATAGGCTTTACGATGATGATAGTGATGAGGAGAGATGGCAACGGCACGCGAAGAAGAGCAAGAAGAAGGATAAGGAAGGGGATGAGGACGAAGTGGTGGAGCAGTTGTTGTTGAAGTGGACGGGTGGTGAGCCCTGAGAAGTGGATACTAGAGAATGGAAAAAATGGGCGGTATGCCCAGGAGATGGATGAAGAGAGTTGTTTCTATTGTACGGCCAACCCTCTATATGAATACAAACGGATCGCAAGATGGAACAAGAACTCCGACCCATGCACTCAGGGGTATCGTAATCCCAGCCTATGCTTTTTCAATCCCAGCTCGGAAAAATAACAAAAACACATAATCATCGTGGTCTCTTCAAATACACCGCCATCAGAACCGCACTAGATCCCCATGCAAATATGAACAGATCTTAAGCCGAGATTAGCGGGCCCACGAAATCGCGCAAAGTGGCCACCAGATCATCCTCCCTAAAAAGTTGCAGCAGTAGCTTCTCCTGCACCTCTTTCCACTTCTTTAACGCATCGAGCTCGTCTGCGCTCAGGTATTTTTCTTCGTTGCCCACGACGTCGGAGCGCTCTGCTTTCGCAAGCAGGGGTTGCACTTTGCCGCGTTCGAAAGCGAGGCGCTGCATGATACGGACCATGCCTTTGTAAGTATCGTGTAACAGCTTCTCTCGGGCGCGTTGACGGTCGTACCAAACGAGATGGAGAGAGTGTTTTGCTTCGCGACGGTCCACCTTCGGAATCTCCTGAACCTGGACGAAGCCTTGCACGGTGAGGTCGTTGATTACGCCCCTAATGTCCGCCGCGGACATCATCATGGCGTTGCACGTTTGGCGCTCATCTAATTTGCCCTTTCTCTGCAGCGCCCTGATCAGCTTGACGCCCAAGGGCATCTTCCTGGCGAAGATGGTGTTCTCGAGCTCGTGTTGGATGAGGGTTTTCGCAATCTCCTCGAAATCGATACGACATTCGCCGCGCCCCACCCAGGTAGCAAAGTGGAAGGGGTCGTGTGTGAGGAGGTCGATATGCTTTTCGACTAGCGCTTTTCGTTCGTGGGTCTTGAGTTTCGTAGGATCTAGTGGATCGTTGATTTGCCAATTCACTGCATTTTCTTTACTTTGTTGCATGTACCGGCCTGTGATGTTGCAGACAGCACTTGGGTCCAAGCCCTCGCATATGTCGAGGTGGGAGGTTGACCTCGCAATATAGTCGGAAAATATGCGTAGGTGCTCATCATCGGCAGCTCCATCTTCTTCTGCGCCAGGCGGAGATGGCCATTCCTCGAAGGAGTGACCGATGCGCCCCTCGAGCGACAGCAGCATAATCCTGTAGATGCGAGCGGTGACGGCGCCCAATCGCTGTTCAACAAGACCGACCAGCTGCTCAGTTCGCATTGCCACGGCGATTTTCTCTGGATTGATGCGAATTACGAGTTCGGCCACCTCGGACGCTGGGTCGTTGTTTGATGTCCTGGACCGATCGTTTGCGCCGTTCATCTTGACGCGCTTGTTGTTACGTCCGTGGGATACTTGCTCCATGCACTGGGGAGTCTCCAGCCAAGAATCGCGAACGCGCCGTTTCTCCCGTTGTGTGAAGGCAGCAACCTGTTCTATCTCCTTGTTGCCCTCGGGTACGGGCCCTTTGCACACTCGCTGAATTGCGACCCGTCGGCACGCTGAATGTAAGTCTCCTGCAGAGAGGAACTGTGACTCCTCCGCCTTCATGATCCAGCCCTTGTCCATGAGTTTGTGTATGATTTTGTACAGGCTGTCCACGGAATGTATAGATCCATCATCGTCCTTCATGGTACCATTGGGTTGCGCGGAGTCGTCGCCGTTGACATGAGCTCCCGTGCCGTTGACCTTTCCATTGGTACCGTTCACTGGTGTCCCGCTCCTCTTCCTTTTGAGGCCTACGCCGTTTGCGAGGCCTTCGTCCGCATCCGCATCGCTGTCCTCGTCTGAAGGGAAGTACGCGTCGGTCAAATCAGCGATCCGGGTGTGGCCTAGGGTCAGTAAGTTGGACACAACGTTGGCGGTCTGCAAGTCGAAGCGGTCTTGGACCAGCTTTACGACGCGGCCGCATCGCACCAGGGCATATGAGTGCTGCCAGTCGATCTCGTAGAAGGTGGGCTTATTCAGGTCGTCGGGGTCGGGTGGAGTGTGGGTGACTAGGTGCTGCTGGACGAGAATGACGAGGGCGGAGTTGATTTGCCGTTTGTTGAGGTAGGACATGCGCAGAACGTCGGCGAGGCGCTGTCGCCCAAAGCGCGCGAATATAGAGAAGACGCGCTGTGAAGTTGTCAGAAGCTGCGCGCTGGAGCATTGTCCGGGGCACTCTGGGGGCAGAGAGCTGTCCGCGCGTGACGTACCGCCGCAAGCTCGCCGTAGACATCCTCGACGATGAAGGTACAGAGCTCCGCAAGAATCTGTGGGTGGCTGGTCAGGATTCATGCTTCACGCCGGCACAAAGAGCAAGAGCAGAGCAGAGCAGAGCTGCGCTGCGCTGCGCGGTGCAGCTTACCGGAGTCTCGCGCTGGGAGTACGACATTGTCGAAGCCTAGATATTTGCCAGATATCCAGGTACCAGTAGTGCTACCGAGGAGGCATTGGGGGTGCGAGTGCGGGCGCAGGGCAGGCGGGAGCCGTGGTTATGGAGAGCATCAAAAGCGGTGCTGCAGCAGAAGAAATAGCGGGGGTGAGTGACCAATCACGTCGTAGTGCGGCTGCTTCTGTCAGCGTGGTGAAGTGCAAACCTCACCATCACCACCGCACGACTTCCATCCATTGTACCCTCCCCGCCGCCCGCAGCCCCGTCGCACGGCGCACGCAACACCCACCATGCTCTCTCGAACGACCGCCTGCCGGAGCGCCCCGCGAGTTGCCCGCCAGCAGGCCGTCCGCCCGGCCCAGCGCCGAGGGCTCGCTGCTCCCGCCTCAGGCTCCTTCCAGTACCAGTCGGGCGACGCCCAGGGCGTCAAGTTCGCAAGCAGAGACTTCGCCGGACCGACGACGACGCTCGCCCTCGTCGCAAAGGCCGGCACGCGCTACCAGCCGCTGCCTGGCCTGACCGAGGGCCTGCAGAACTTTGCCTTCCGGGTACGCCATTGCATCGTGGAACAGCTATGGGGAGCTCCGCTGACGTCCAATTGCCATCTAGAGCACCGACCGAAGGTCTACGCTGCGCATCGTCCGCGAGGCCGAGCTTCTCGGAGCCCAACTCAACTCGTACCACACCCGCGAGAACCTCGTCCTCGAAGCCAAGTTCCTCCGCGATGACCTGCCCTACTTTGTCGAGCTCCTCGGCGAGGTGGCCGCCTCGACCAAGTACCTGCGTACGCTACAGCTTGCATTTGAGATGGAGAGGGGTCGCTAACACCCGCCAGCCCACGTCTACCTCGAGGAGGTCCTCCCTCTGATCCACTTCGCCCACAAGCGCTTCCTCGCAGACCCCCGCGAGATGGCCATCAACTCTGCCCACAGCCTGGCCTTCCACCGCGGTCTGGGTGTGCCCACAGCCTCCGCGTCGGCCACCCCGTACACCAAGTACCTCGAAGCCGATACCATCGAGTGGTTCTCCAAGATCGCCTACGCCAAGCCCAACTTCGCCGTTGTCGCCAACGGAGCCGAGCACAGCGAGCTGAGCAAGTGGGTGAACGAGTTCTTTGGCAACGTGCCGGCCTCGCCCCTGGAGCAGCTCACCACGGGCACCGAGCAGGCCAAGTACCACGGTGGCCAGGAGCGCATTGCCCACGATGGTCTCAACGCCATGGTCATCGCCTTCCCCGGCTCCAGCTCCTTTACCGGCAAGTTCTACAAGCCTGAACTTGCCGTACTCGCTTCCCTGCTTGGCGGTCAATCGAGCATCAAGTGGTCCTCCGGTTTCTCGCTGCTCGGAAATGCCAAGGCTTCCCCCGGCACCAAGGTCAACACGTCGAGCGCCATCTACTCAGATGCCGGTCTTCTGTTGACTACCATTACTGGCAACGCTGCCAACGTGGCCCAGACTGCCTACTCTGCCGTAGAACTCATCAACAAGATCGCGTCCGGAGACATTGCTGTTGAGGACATCCAAAAGGCCAAGGCAGCGGCCAAGTTCAAGGAGCTTGAGAACGGCCAGGACATCACGGCTGGTCTGGTGCTCACCGGTTCCGGCCTTGTGCACAACACCCAGGCATACCAGATCGATGAGGTGGCAAAGGCCATTGATGGTGTCACAGATGAGGCCGTCAAGAAGGTGAACTTAGCAATACATTGCACATTGACAGAGGACATACTAACGATCATCAACAGGCCGCCAAGTCATTACTCGAGAGCAAAGCGTCAGTATCAGCCGTCGGTGACCTCTTCGTACTGCCTTTTGCTGAGGACCTGGGCCTCAAGGTGTAAATACAGCATATCTAGAAGATGGAGGTGGAAAACGTGGCTTGGTCCGGGGCTTTGTGTACCATTACCTGTGATAGTCCCAGATAGACGTGTTTTATACGAGCAATTTTCTCTTTGTTATTGTGAGCTTCAGTCGTTATTTTGATGCGCGTTGCGGGATATGGCCCTGTGTAGGGTATTGAACGTGCTTCAATTTGCAATTTGCCCATGACCAAAGTATCGTGGAGATCAAGTGCTGTCATCCCATACTGGCGTTCGCTCATTGGCTTCAGCCGACAACGCAGGGCACTCTCACGTGCAAGCGCGATACCAACATTGAGCGCACGGACTCTTCTCGATGAACGTCAACACCGCCCTCCACCAATTCCACCCATTCCACTCAATCCACCACGTATCCGCTGCTCTCCAAACAACGTCAAAGCTTCCTCCGCCCCAGGAAATCTATTCTGCACGCCACAAACCACACCGCTGCCACGATGCCGCAGACGCTGTATCCGCGCGGCACGGTCAAGAAGATTGTCAAGGCGCATTCGAATCGGACGTTGAGTAAGGATGTGGATATCCTGGTATGTGTTGCTGTGCTTGGAGGTGAAGGAGAGGCGGAGGGGTGTAGTGGCGGACGAGGGAAGACAAGGGTTGAAAGGAAGTAGAAGGGCTAACAATGGACTGCAGATCTTCCTCAACTACGCGCTGTTTATGCAGGAGTACGTCTCGCTCCTTCACCCCCTCCTTGTCACGATGTCTTTCCTGCTCCGCACCGCTCCGTCCTTGCGCAATACAGAGTGCCTGGCGGAGGATCACATCGCCAAGTAGAGATACTGGACCGAGCGATGTGAAGAGACAAGTGGGAAGATGCAGTGGAAGGGCAGCTTTTAAAGAACGTGTGCTGATGTACGAATAGATTGGTCAAAGAAGCAGGCATCGCGTCCAAACAATCAGGCGAACGCAACATCTCGGCGCGCAGCGTAAGGAAGGTTAGAGAGGACTGTTTGAGGAAATACAAGGGCTGAGGCGGGGAGCGAGATACAGTGACGGAAGGCATGCAGACGGCGATTCTGCGGTTCGGTACGAGGGAGAAGAGATCAGATGGCATGATGATCCGACGTGGATGGGAACTGGTTTGACATGGCGTTTTAAGGAAGCATCGTTATGATACCCAATGGAAGTTTTTGCAAGGAAATGTACATCTTATACCGTTCAACTCGATTACTGGACAAGTCCAACTTCGGTGGGGTATGCTACACTGTCGGGCCGCCAGGGCTAGGTCGTAACCGCCTCCAAGTAAACCCACGCCTCGTTCCAATTCCATGCATCCTTTTACACCCGCCCTAATTACCAATAAGCCAGAACGGCAAAGACATCCTCACTTCTTCCCCACCACGCCCACAACCCATCCCTCTGCATACCTCTTCCCCAAGGCCGCCTCGGGAATCTCCACGCTCAACTTCGCCTTCTCGCCATCCCCAACGTCCCTCGCCGCAACCTTCAACCCCGCAACAGCCACCCCAAGCGCCACGCAACTCGCCAGCAATCCATTGACCTCCTTGCCCCAAGCTTGCTCCACACCACCAGCTTTGCTCTGCTTAGCGCCGTGCTTTTTCATCTTGGCGAAAGCTTCTTTTGCGTTCTTGAGGGCGGTGTCGATGTTTGTCCAGAGCGTTGATTCGGGGTTGCGCAGGTCGGTGTAGAAAGAGGGGGTGGGCGAGGCGTACGGTCCATATGGCTGGATTGCAGATTGGAAGTCGGCGAAAGATGGGACCTCGATCGGTTGAAGAGCGAGGAAAGGTTTCATGCGAAGCTCATACCGCAACTCCTCCGTAGAAAACGGACGGTTCGGATACGGTAAGAGGCGCAGATAGAGCAGGACAGTGTAGAAGCCGTATAACGCACTCGCGAACGCACTAATCCCCGTCGCTTGCTGCACCTCCGACGCAATATACGGCCCCATATCATCTACCTCCTGCGCATCCTGGTACTCCTTGCCATGGAGGAGCTGCATGAGCCGACTGCCGAAGTGTTTCTCACAGCGCAGCAGTACGTCTTTTCGCTTCCCCGCGATGATGCTGAGGAAGTAGTACATGCCCGCGAATTCGTCGGGGAGGTAGATGTCCTGCTCGAAACCTAGGAGAACTACTTTTTCGATCATCCAGAGTTTCTTCGCGTAGACCCAAACTGTGAGCGGGGATTCTAAGACTTCATCTGTGAGACCGAGATCCCGACACGCCGCCATGAGATCGGCGTCGACGAGCGCGGCATCGATTTGAAGTATGTCCCATGCGACGATGACGTGTGTGAGTAGGCGGCGGAGACGACATCTATTCTGCGCGAGGGCGACCCATAGATCGAGGTACGGCTGTCCGGCACGGTCGACGAATTCGTCAAGGAGGAGGGCGAATTGGAGACGGGGCGGTTTGGGAAGGTGTGGGTTGCGTGGTGGGGAGACTGTCCAATTTGTTGGGTCGAGGATGGGAGAGGCAGGGAATACGAGTGATTTGATGTCGGTGAGCGGCAGGGAGATGCCGGAGTTGAGGATATCGGGGTGGAAGAGGGTGGTGGCGAGGTAGGCGCGGGAGTAGCAAACGGGCGGTGGAGAGCGGGAGGCGAAGGCCCAGAGGAAGGATTGGTACTCTAGGGGGTCGAGGGGGAGGTCGGTGAAGCGGGTAGCTTCTTCGCAGTCGGTGCAGAGTTGGGTCAGCTTTTCAAGGGCGTCTTTGAAGGCGAGATCTACGATGGGTCGTGGAGGAACTGTTGAAGCGAGTTTGCGCTGGATCTTGGTGCTGAAGGAGTCTGGGACTATCTTGCCGAGTGCATGTGTGCTTGTGATGTTTGGTATATTTGCCAGGACGGGAGGCCAGTATTTGGAGAGGTGGTCAAGTGGGCAATCTAGGTCCAGCGCTGTTAAGAAGTCTTTCCGGAAGTGGAGTCGTGTGATGATGGCTTTCCGTATAGCGTCGTCGATCTCGACGTCGGGACTACCCTTGTAAGCACATGCTGAAAGCATACCAGGGGAAAACTCACTCTTCCATCATATCCACAGCCGCATCCAATTCCCTTGTAAAAACATCGACGGGGACCTGCACAAACAGGACCCGATGATACGTATTCGTACAAAAGTCCTCCTCCTCGTAGTAGTCCCTCCCTGTAATCTTCGCAATCACGAAATCACACCCTTTGACCACAGCCAAACAGTACGCCCTTAGCACTTCCAGAAACACACCAGGTCTCTTCCCCTCCTCCACCTCTCCCCGATAGAATTGCGCGTGCTCAAAGACTTTGGGCTCGGGCCAGAGTAACCGATCAATGTGAACCGATGTGAAGAGCGTTTGAGATAGGGGATAGCCCGTGTGCCAGGCCATTTCGTAGCAGAGGAGTTGGTCCATGATGCCTATCAGTTCTTCCGGGAGGAGGGGAGTTAGTGGGTCGAAGTCGTCTTCCAGAGTCTCGCCTGGCCGAAGGAAACCACTGTCCATTTTGGGGTCCATGATCTAGCTCATATCGTTAGGTTGGCGAAGTTGAGTGGTGGCATGAAAGGCGTACCTCCAGAGCCCCGATAGACTCGAAAAGCGTGAAGTACTCATCCTTCACGAGCTGGCCGACGTCAAGCGCTATAGCACCACATCAGCGTCCATACAAGAAAGGCATGCGACAAACGTATGAACATCGTGAATGCACATGTGACCGCAGCCTTATCAGACCACACCCATTCCGAGCATCGGAATCCCGCGACGTAGAAAAACGAGTAGAGAAAAAACGCACCTTCACACGCCCTCGTAAACTTCGCCGTAACATCATGTATCCTCGGCTGAACCACAGGCTGCTTGAACGCCTGCCTCACCGGTAAGCTAAGCGGCGCAAACACATCAGAGTCATCGTCATCTTGCACCCTGTTCGCGGAAGAGGAAGCTAGACCCTCATCAACATTGCTCAAAGGTGCAGACGCGGGGCACGGTAACACACCTGGCCCATCAGACGGCGCGAGAACATGGTTATCTGAAATGTCGGGGTCGTGGGGAGGAAGAGGCTCTGCCATGGTTGCAAGGCGTGCGGTTGTGGGTGTTTGTGCCGATGCGGGAAGGTTTGGGGTTGGGAGTGCCGGGTTGCCGTTCGTGAGCAGAGAGCTGCCGGCGAGTGGAAAGGAAGCTATAGTTTTGAGCGCGAAACATCACCATCACGATATTTTTACAAAAGAGAGGCGCGAGGGAGATGCGACTAAGGTCCAAGGACATGTAGATTGAGTTTTTGACCTTCCTTCCTCTCCGAATGCCAGGTTTGATAGTACAGAATATACATTCACCATGCCCGAGCCCAAGCTCCTCCCGCAGCACCTCCGTCTATGCCTCCATCCATTCCGCCATCATCCTCAGAAGCCCATTTCTGTCGATCTAAGACGAAGTAGTCTCGGCCATAGCCGCAGCATTTGCCTCGTTCACGTTCTTCATCTCGCCCTGCTTGCCGTTCTGTGTCCGCATCAGCCATTTGTCCGCACCTCCCACGCCTCCCTCATCCGCTTCAACTCACCGTCCACTTGGCGAACCTGAGTTCGCTCTCGCCCCTCCTCTCCGCAGCGATGCGCTTGTCCTCCTTGAGCGAGCGGCGCACGACGCGCGATGCGATCGAGATGTAGCGGTTGTAACTGTTCCATCGTCAATTGCGGGTTCCCTAGTGGACGGAGGGGTGCATGGCGTACGTGATGCCGGAGGCTTTCCACGCGAATGCCATTGTGATGGTTGGATGCGGGGTTGAGTTTGAGGTGGTGGTTGGAGGTGAGCTTTCGTGGTGTTGAAAGATGTGGATGAGCGTCGGCGAAAGCTGGCGATGCGGCTCGGCGGAAGATCACGTGAGAGACGATCGACCGACCTCCCGAACTTTTCTAGGTGGTACAAATTCGAGCAACTCACCGAGGTGCAGTGATCGGTCGCTGATAGCACAAAGTTGTAGTTTACGAATCTATCCAGAGGGATGTCTGTACACTACTTTCCTATACTAAGACCCCCGTTGTCTTGAATCTACGACGCATCCGCTACCTCACTCAAGCCATCTACAACGGATCATCGCAAGGCCGTGGCGGGTGGAAGGTGCTGTCGCAAAAGTATTCAGGTCACATGTAGGCACAAAGTGGATAGCATGTTGTGTTTTCATCAGGGTGTCTACTTCATGTCCAAATCATTCATAGTCCACCCCTTCCGTCGCGGTTGGGCCTGCATCATCATGCGCGAATGCGTCCTGGTTGGGCAGGCAGTCCGCCATGGTCGCTAAATTATCCTACTCTCGAGTGCCTTCACTGCGTCATTCCTCATGAGTCCGTCTCCATAGCATCGCCGCCCTCATCGCCTCCGTCCCTGTTCTCGAATGTAGCATCCAGCCACTCAGCGACGTCCTGGCCTTCTAGATGTACAAAGTCCTCGCCGACACCGCCAATTCCGATGCTCGTGTTGTCAACCGTCAGCTCCTTGTCCTGCGACAGTGACTCCTTCAGTGCCCTCAGCGCATGTTGGATAAGCTGCTCTCGGCTAGAGCCCTCAAACTCGTCCAAATGTCGCTCCAGGTACGTCCTCGCCATCTGACTGCGAGCCCCGATTCCGCAAGCAATCATCTCCTGCGTCACCCCACTCGGTTGAAACTCGAATAGATGCGGTCCTTTCGCGTCCACACCAGCGATCAGCAAGCCAACACCGTACGGCCTCTTTCCGTATTGCTGTGTATTCGTCTGCGCGCGGTCTGCAATGCGGGCAGTGATTTCGGCAAGGGGAATGGCGCGATCGTAGGTCAGTCGTGAGGCGAGAGCCTGCTGCTTCATAAAGTTCGATAGTACGCGGGCATCGGAGGCGAGACCGGCGAGGGCGACACCGAAGTGCGCATCGATTGGTATGATCTTCTTTTGGTAGGAGGAGAGTTCCTCGGCGTTCCGCTGTGAAAATGTTAGCATCCGCAGTTGAAGAGGATAGTGATGTACTGGACTGGACGTACCTTGATCGCGGCAAGCACGGAGTGCGTCTTTGAGACTATGCCCACCACGACGGAGCCCTGCTTCACAGCCTCGGATGCATACTCGACTTGGAATATGCGGCCTTGCGGTGAGAACGTCACCGAGTCGTTGTCGTAATTATTGCGGAACATTGTGGTTGTAGAGGGTGCGTTTGTGATACGGCGGGGTACGGAAGGGCGTCAATGAGTCGGTGACTGGTGGGAGGTGAGAGAGAGGCCTGCACGGTGAGGATCTATAGGCCTGAGTTCGTGGGGTGGGCGAAGTTGAGGGACGATTGTTTGTGAGCCGCCTCGGGTGGTGGGTAGGCATCGATGAGGTACGAAGCTCCATAGCTTGCGCCAAGGGACGTGGTACGTGCCCCTCTCAACCCCAGCCACGGCAGGCGCTACGCAACCACAGCTTAGGCTTCAGATCACCAGCTTGCCTATCCTCCAGGAAACCCAGCGCACATCTCGTCGCATACCGAGGATACTCCCAAGATCATCTAGCACCTTATCCCCACCTGCGAAGCCCACCATGGCCGGCATCAAGACCATCATAGGGCTCTCCTTCGTACGTCTGCCTCGCGCGCCGCGACCCATCATTGCCCGCGACAAGTACTGACACACTCTCGACATAGGTCCTAGCGATAGGCTTTCTCCTCGTCATTCTCAGCGCCGCCCTCTTCAAAGAGTACCTCACGCTGTTGGTCGTTGCAACCTACGTAATCGCACCACTTCCGAACTACATCTGCGGGCGCGCGGCAAACCCCGATGACTTCATGGAGACCTCGGGAAGCGGGGTGGTGGACTTTGGACGGTTCTTGACGGGCTTTTTCGTGGTCATGGGTATTGGTGAGTTCTCCAGCGCATATATGTGGTTGCTTCGGGGTTGTATACGGGCTGAGGCGCAAGAGTGGGGAGTGGACGGCATCTGAGGAATTCAGTAATGACCTGAGCTTATGCTAACATGTGGATGCAGCTCTCCCAGTTCTTCTTTGGCACGCGGCAACCATCCAGGGCGGCGCCGCGACCATGTCCATCATCGGCGGGCTGCTGATCTACGGCACAATCATCAGCTTCACCATGTTTTTCCAGGAGGACCAAGAGTTCTGACTAGCAGGCCGTAGCGACGAGTAGCGCAAGACCAGGGAGAATGACCTCAACGGGATGTTGTTCGAACAGCTGCGCTGGACTGGCCCCCCACATAACACCGACGAGAGACAGTGTTTAAGCGGCTTGGTAGTCGCAGGGAAGGACGTGCATCTGGTTTCTGGTTTTGCTTGAGCGTTTGTGTACAATTATGTTGGCTGCATAGGGATTCGAATGTATTGGTTACTTCATGGTGTCCTCATCGTGACTATTCGAATGATGTGCCTCGAATTATGCAAGATGGGTCGATACAGGAATTCCAACGCCTTGCTAACCAGTAGTTGTACAACAAAAAGCCAAATCCAGTGCAGCCCAGGCTTGAAGCCAAAGGCATCCCTCTCCATCCCGTAGCTCACTCCGCCCGCTGCGCCACATCACTTTGTGGTCAGTCAAACCCAGATCCATGATAGCATGAAAGTTGCGCTTCTTCACTATAGCGCAAGGTTGTAGGTGTATTCGTCCTCCATATTCTGCGCGACCCAAAGAACGGCAGAACTACACACTGGTTAGCACATGCCATCAACCCCGCAATGTCCGCGGGACAAACTCACCTAAGCATGATCATGCCGTTCGCAACAACGTTTCCTACGCCCATCCAGATAGTCGGCCACGTGTATTCTGTGACAATATACTTCATGACCAGCACGACGACGCTGCCGGCCAGCCCACCGGCCAGCAGTGCAAACCCCAAGAAGAGCACCAGCTTCGCCTTCCACGCTACGCCGTTCCCGCTGTAGGAGAAGCTGTCGGCGGACAGGCGCGACTTGTCGATCGAGTTGATGACGAGCATGCCCAGCGCGGAGCAGATGCCGGGGATCCAGTCGACGAAGGTTACGTGCACGGGTGGGTCGGAGGGGTTCCTCGCGGACTTGGACCAGGAGGCGACGTCGATGAGGGTGTAGAAGCCGAGGGAGAACTGCAATCATGGTAGTTAGTATTTGAGAAGCATAGATGGGTCGCGGTTGTATTGGGGCAGCCTACCAGAGCTCCGGCAATGTAGACGCCTGCTGTCCTGCTGTTCGCGCTATTCATCCATGCCGGCTTCGGGAAGCGGAAGAGGCGGTGGGACGACATATTGCTCTCTCTGTTGCAGGTATTCGGGGGTTCTTCTGGGGTGTAGCGTGGAGCTCGGCGCAAGCTGTGAGGTCTGAGGTGGAGCTGCGGTGCTGAGGCTGGGGTTGCGCTCGTCAGAAGCCAAGCTAGCGTCGGCGCTTCCAACCGCCGACATGAACTGGGGTCGTTGAGAAAAAGTTCGAGCGCGAACGCCCACCCACCCATTCGCATTCCCACCTCGACTCACGCGACAATTCACGCAATGGCGCCCACAAAATCCGTGAAGGGCAAGCCCGCAAAGGGCAAGACAGGTGGCTCCTCGTCTAAAAAAGCTGGCGCCTCAAAGGGAAAATCCGCCGGCGCCGCGCCCGAAGGAATCTCCAAACGCAAAGCCAAATCGATGCAGCTTGCCAAACCAGGCGGCGCGCAGAAGACCAAGTCCAACTCCTCGAGCAACAACAAGCGCAAACGACGGACCTACACCGAAGCCGAGCTCGATATTCCGAAACTGAACAGTATCGTGCCTGCCGGCATTGCGAAGCCAAAGGGCCAGAAGAAGGGCAAGGTGTTCGTGGATGATCCGATCAGCATGATGGCGATTATGAGTGTGGTCAACGCCGAGAAGGAGAAGAATGTCGAGAGTAAGATTATGAGGGCGAGGCAGCTGGAGGAGGTCAGGGAGGCGAAGAGGAAGGAGGCCGAGCAGAGGGCGGATGAGAAGAGTGCAAAGTTTGTAAGTGCATGCCAGGCATGATCTGTGGTAGTCTTGATGGCGCTAACAAGTTGCAGGAGGAAACGAAGAAGGCTTTGAAGAAGAAGAGGAAGGGCAGGCATAGCGATCATACCAGGTTCGAGGGTGTCGACGACGATGATGCGCCCGAGAAGCCTATGAGACCTATACAAGGCAAGAAGGAGAAGACACAAGCAAAGAAGGAGAAGAAGAAGGTGTCTTTCGGATGAGCGTGTTGGATCTAAACGCCCAGTCCTGTCTATGTCTACAGCTCCGTCTATGGCCTTTTACGATCTATGATACCCATGCTTCTTCCCTACTCCGGCGGACATATCAGCTTCCGATTACATGGATCATAAATCGGATACTTTTGCTCTGGCATCTTCCCGTTCGCCTCCACCTCCTCGTCGCTCGAGTCCGTCAGCTCGACGTCGTCGTGCATCTTGGTGAGGAAGGCGGCTATGGCAGTTGCGAACCATCTCTTACCACCGAGCTGGAACCAGCTGAGATGGCCGCCCAGGTCCGTGGTGCAGAGTAATGTGTACGGGTTCTGCTTGAACTCTTCGTAGGGGATCCCTGCGTCTTGAGAGATCTGTTGAAAGGCACCTGTTAGAGCTATTCATTGCGGGTGTAGATGGTGAATAGTAAGAATGTAGAGGCTCACCGGGTCATCTATAGCGTTGATAGCTAAGAACGGGATCCTTATAGCAAGCACAGCATCAACGCTGGCTGCGTCGCGATAGTATGCCCCGTGAGTCGGATAGCCCCATGTTGGTGCTTGCACCGCGCTACATTGATCATCAGCAAGCTCAACCGGCCCCACCCCATACACCAACTCACCGATCAAACTCCCAAAGATGTTGACATTTGGCAATCTCGTCCGCATCAAGCGCCTCATTCTTCAACAGCTCCTCTTTATGCATCTCAAACAATTTCCGCATATTGCCACCCATCGTCTTACTATAGATTTCGTTCCCCAGCCATGTTCTAGTGAGCCCAATGTGGCAGATGTTCAGGTCCCATGGGTTGGAACATGCTACTGCGGCTTTAAATACACACTTTGAGCCTTCCTCGCCGATGTAGTCTGAGTTAGATGGGGTTAGTGTGCGAGTACGGGAACTGGGTGCTGATACACGTACTGGTCATGATGTTGGCGCCCAAGGAAAATCCCACCGCGTACAAAGGGCGGTTTGGAAAAGCTTCTTGCAGCCATTGCACCGTCTGTCTCAAATCCCACGTCGCACGTGCATTGAAGAGATGCGGCGTCGTAATTTTCGACTGCGCACACCCCCTGCCATTGACCACGCAAGCCGCCCATCCCACCTCCATAACCGGCTTAACAACCTCTCTCAGATAAACCTCATGCGACCCTCCCGTCAGCCCGTGCAAACACACCAACATGGGCGTATCGTCCTGGCTCCCCAATCCCTCAAGCTCCTCAACCCCATAATGTATCGTCCGTTCCGGTAACGTCTCATCATTCACGTCTTCGGCTCCATCTTCTTTCGGCACGACAAAATCGACGGTGAATTGGCCGGGGTAGACGGAATGCGTTGACTCGAAGATTTTGCGTTTGTAGTAGATGGGTGGGCCGGCGTCTTTTAAGGCGGTCCACATTGTTTGGAGGTGGCCATTGAAGAGAAATGGGTTTAATTGGCATGGGGGAAGGACGGATTGGGTGAGGGAGGGGAGTGTGATTTTGGTGCCAGATTTCGATGGGAGGGTGACGGGGGAGGGGTGGTGGGTGTACGTCGTTTTGGAGTGGCCGAGTGACAACATCTTGGGATTGGCCTTTTCGTAGCGCTGGTTGCTTCTTTGCTTGAGTGTGTCCTGGTTTGGGGATGTGGCTGATTTTAAACGGCCGCCGAAGGAATCCAAGCGATAATGTTTCAGGCAACCGACCCGACTGAGAAGAGGGATGACGACATGAATATCAGTAACCTGGCGCGGAGTCTACAACTCTCTCAAAGTAAGAATTAGGTTGTCTGGCGGATTGTGGTTGCCAGTGAGAGGTGCCCACAATTGACGGGAACTTTCCAGTTCGCGAAGTCCAGACGATACTAGGTTGTGTTAGCCTTTCACATGCAAACTTCGCCTGCAAAAAAAGTAGCGGGCGGTGTTTCGGGGTTCATCTGGAAGTGCCTGCCATGCCGCCTCGGTATAGATCCGGCGATGATTGGCTCGGTCAAGCGCGCGTCAGAGGCGACAGCCGCACCGCGTCCACCGGTCGGTCACTCCTACCTCAACATGCGACTGCGCGCAATCGATCTTCCCCCGCATTCACAAACAGCGCGACCATGACGAACATACACGACGATTCCCGGTGATCGCCAGCACGAGATAGAATCACCGCCATGGATCCTCGCTACAACTGGCCTCCGCAGGCCTCGCATACCTCCCAGGGCTTCCCTAACGGCCAATACGGGTCCGCGCCGCAACCAAATGGCTACCAGCAGAATGGATACGGGACCCAGTATCCCTCACAGCAACCGCAGATGCCCCAGGGCTACCCGCAGTCACAGCCAGCGCCAGGTCACCCGCGCGTCATGATACCCTCAAGGTCAACCCAGCAGTCCTCCCCGCAGACAGACATGCGACCACAAGCTCAGCCACGCCCACCACCGCAGGCTATGGTTCCAGCGCGAAACCCAAATGCGCTCCCTCAGATGTCGAATCCGCGCATACGACAAGTACAGGTGCCTGTGCAGAGGCCTGTGCAGCGGACAAGCAGCGGAGGAATGGTGGAGAGAGATGGACCCCGACCTCAACCACGACCAACATCGACACAGACACCCGCGAAGCCGCCGCAGCGCTTGCAATCGTCACAGGAGAATGTCCCGCGGCCACAGCAGCGGACGGTGGGCACGCCTGGTCAGAACCAGAACCAGCATCGTGCGCCTCTCCAGCAGCAAGGCACACCCACGAACCAGTACCGAAGCCCGTCGCAACCACAGCCGTCACGCCATCCGCAGGTTGTAGTGAAGAAGCCATCCTCTTCGCAGCTACAAACACCCACGAGACCACAACATGCGCCTGTACGTGCCCTTCCGGCCGATTTAATGGTCCTCGTGCTGTCGGCAGCCGATGAGTATATTGCGGCTGCTCGGAGCTTAGGGTCGGCCGCTGCCATGACACTGAAGCAGATAGATCTAGACCAATACTTCAAGCTGATGTCCGCTGCCTTGGGATGCATGGAGACGGTGCTGAAGAAGTACAACATGGCACCGCGTGATGAAGCAATGCTGAGGTTTCGATACGCCGCCCTACTAGTCGAGGAGACAGACAACAACCAGGAAATCGAGGAGACTCTGGCTAGGGGGATTGCCCTGTGCAACAGAAGCCGTCTGCAGGACCTCAAGTATGCCATGCAGCATCTACAAGCTCGGTACCAGTTCAAGAGCAATCACCGCGCGGCTCTCAAGATGTTGGACAAGCCCATTTCAGAAACGGAGACTTTTCAGCACACCGTTTGGGTATATGCATTCCGCTTTCTGAAGGTGTCGCTCGCTTTGCAGGTATCAGGCCGTCCCGAGACAACTTCGGCTCTTCAGCAATTACACGCTATCGTAGGACACGCGGAGCGACGGGGCGATCGGGCAATATACGTTACCTGTTGTGCGATAGAGGCCATGATTCACCTTCGGTCTGCTGCTTTGGACCGTCTCGAGCACGCCCAGCGAGCAATCGCGTCAGCTCGGAGTCTCCAGCTCCAGCTGTCCGTCAAGGAGCTGGGTCAGATAGCCATTCTGATCGACTGTATCGATGTTGCTTGTAGTCTTCAGCAAGGCCAGCCGAATGAGGATAAGCTGTCAGCTTTACAAACCAAGGCTGATCAAAATCCCGGTCCCAATCATGGCGTATTTTCTGTCCTCATCGAGAAGAGCTTCGGAGGCAACTTGACCTTTTTCACTGGTGGTGTTTTCAGCAAAGCCGAGGATGGCCGGGACGAGCTGGTTTTCGCATGGCTTCCGAAAGACGACCTAAAGACGCTTGCCTACTATCTCAGCGGGCTGGTGTCTTTGCCGCACGACAAGGGAAACAGTTATTTGCAGCAAGGGCACAAACTAACTCAATGTATGTCACTTTATCCTCTCCGCTTAACTCTGCGTTGACACCAACAGACTCGCTACAACACGCATCGGCGTTGAAGTTGTCAATACCAGCCTCAATTGCCCAGCGGAATTGGGTTAAGATCCTGGACTGGCATACCAAGTTCGCTCTCGGCCTCGTTGCATCTTATCATGAAGATCGGGCAACAGCGCAAAATGCAGTATCTATGCTCCGGGAGAGGGTTTCTGCACAGCCCTTTAGCGGACTCGAACCGTATGCCCGAATGCTTTCCTATCTCTCCGGCGTACTTGAGCAGAGTGGCGGTTCGATAGAGTCGGCATTTACCACCTTTTCTGCCCCGGAGTTTGATCTGCCAGATGCCGCATCTGGGGCAGACTTCAAGACAGATATCGCGATCCTTGCCACCATGAATCGATTACTCGTCGTTCGCAATCCGTCGCACCCGGAGCATTATCTGACGCAAGTCCTGTTCGCGCAGCTACAGCCTCTGTGCTCCAGTCATCCTAACCTCCACATCGAATGCGCTTTCCGCATTATCCAGGCCATCAACAATCCAGACGAGACGATCAATCGCCAAAAGACGCTCATCGAATCAACGGCCAACAGAGCCATGAAACTGAAGAACATGCAGTTTGTGGCGCTATGTTTGAACTACATGTCCAGCAGATTCTTCGCCGACCAGGTGGGCGACCGGCCCATCAAGTCGGTACGGGCAGCGCGACATGTCAGCAAGCAAGGACGTAGTTCGCTTTGGCGTGCCGTCTCGCTTGGGATTTGCATCAGCACTTTTCAACGAAACGGTATGCTGGAGGATGCGAATCTTTGCCAGCAAGCGTTTGAAGAAATTAGGGGGAAGCTGCCTCCTGCTTTGGGAGGGGGGGTATCTGATGCGGATGCGGAAGGCGATGTTGATATGGAGTAATGCGGTAGGCTTTCAGCGTTTAGTGTGCATTTTACGGTGTTTTGAGGGAGGTTCGATGTGTTTTTCCATCTCTGCTGTTTCTCGAGCGACACGATACCATGGGGTGAGGCGCGCTGGGGATATGTGGTGTTGTTATCATATGGGCAAAATTCTGGTGTTTCGTGCTTATAGGTGGGGATTTCGGGTGGGATGTCTCGGCCGTCGAGGTCGAGGCACTTATGTGCATATGGGGTTTTGATGGCTCTACCGATGGTGCCCGAGCGAAAGACACATTTTAGGGCATCGATTCATGCTTAGATGAAATCATCCATACGATTCGACATGGAGTGTATGACTATATTTACACGTACCCCACGAATCACAGATTTTCCGCTTTCTGTCCATAAAAAACTCAAGTACGTTAAAGTCTACCCCCGACTCTTCACCCCCTCCTTCCCCTCGGTTACCTCCCCTCCGCCACCTATCCCCGTCTTGCGGCTCGGTTCGGCCTGCGGATCAGGTTGTTTAGCGGGATGGTCTTCGCCTGATTTGTGCTCTTCGCTTGAGGCGCTGGATTTGTGATCCGTGTTGGGTGTATCGTCTCGGACATTGGCATTAATAGAGTCGGGTTGGTTGGCTTGCGGGTTGCTGCCCATGCGCTTTTCAGCGAGGTGGCGAGGCGTGGTGGAAAAGGGCCGGGCTTGGATGGTGGTGCGCATGAGGGTGCGCGAGGATATGTGCATGGGCGGCATGGTTGGAGGGGTTGAGGTGTGGCGGCGATTGGATAGTGTTGGTGCTTGGGGGTTGGTGGTCTGAAATGGGGTTTGGGGTTGCTTTTCCTTTTTACTTGTTGGATGAGGTTGCTGTAAGGTCTGTTTAGAGTTTCGTTTTGTTTTTGCGATGGGGATTTACTGGGTGATGTCGTGGTGGTGATGTCATGTCTACGGCGCGCGTAAACCCGGCATCTCGAAAGTGATGGAGTAGGGACCTCTATATGGTCTTTACTTTCTGCATGAACTTCGCGTTGTGCATGATTGTCTGCGAAGAGATATCGGTTGCGACGCGTCGTGTGTTCGCTGAATTGAGATTGTGGAGGTGAAGTTGAGCTAGAGGGCACTGGTGCGTGGTGCATTGGACTACAGGCCAACCAGACAGGGTGCTAGGTTGCGTCGCGCATGTGTTGGTTAGATATTATGGAGTTGGTGAAGCTGGGTAAGAGGGGTCTTGATGGATGGTATATCGCATTGGGGGTTTGTTAAGATGTTCTACAATTGCGTCGCGTATCTGCTGGTGTAGGTCATAAATTTAGCAAAGTGCACTGAAGAAGTCTCGGAAGAGAATGTTCTATAATTGCGTCGAGTTGGTATCAAATGAAGACGATATGCATGGAGCCCGTGGCATATCAGGAGGAGCGGTTGTACCGAGCTCGGAATGCTCGGTTGTGGTTTGCTGGGAGATCTAACTTACTACGTTGACATCCCTCACATGTGCATGCACCATATCTCTAGTCTGACTGAACAAGCATCCGACCAAATCTACCCTCCGACATCCAAGAACTCCAACTCCCATCTCTTTTCTCTTCCCCCTCTACCAATCCATCTCAGCCAGCGCGCCATTGCATCCTAAACACCCTCCAACCACATCTCAATATCAGCCTGTCCCTCTTGATCCATACGCGTGAACCCTTCCACCTCATCCAGCCAATCCATCCCACTCACCACCTTCGGAAACGAAACAGAGAGCCGCTTGCCATACATCAGCTCCCGTAGTACGCCCTCACGACGCATCTTCGCCGCCACACCAACAATGAGCTGGAAGACTGCGTCGCTGGCGTCAAGCTTTTCGGTCAGAGTGAGTATAGCGATATATCCTATGTCCTCACTACTAGCACCTACAACGTCGCCAGCGCCTCGCTTACCACCTACACTCAGAATCGGCTTTCCGTGCACATTATGCAGACCTCGCTCAACCGCTGCAATCTCCACAATCACAGCGTTCTTGAGCGGCTCCAGGTATTGGCCCATTCCCATTACCCTGCCAGCTTGATAACACTGCATCAAACCCAATAATCCTCCCTCCTTTATCCTTGGTACTCCACTCACCCCCTTCCACTCTCTCGTAAACATATCCCGCACAAGCCAACAAAGCGCCACCACAGCATCTCCATCGCAATCGGTGAACCACACGCGCTTAGGGAAGCCTGCCCCGCCGTAGACTTGCTGGTTCGCAACGCTGGATACGAGCGCGATGGCGGTGGCGGGCATGGATGTGAAGACGGGGATGCGCTGCATGTTGACCACGATGGTGAGTGTAGGGCCGGTTGTGAGGGTTTGGCGCGTTGATAGTGGGAGGTTGATAATTGAAGGACTGGCTGGTAAATTCCCGGATATGATGGGGTGGGTCAGAATGTTGGTGCTGAAGGGGAAGTCTTCGAGACGGCGAACTTTTGGTTTCGGATTCGGATAGAATGTGGGGGCGGAGAGACGGAAGGCGTGCTGACTGGGATCAATCGCTATGTGATTCTCTTTGTCCTTGGGGCCTTTGGGACCGAAGAGGTGGGGTGAGGAGGGAGTGGCTGTTGTTGCGGTATTCTTGCCGGTTTTGTTCAGCGCGGCTGCGAAGTTACGGGTTCGTACGCTGCTGGGGAGGCCGGCATTTCCGCTATAGAAGAAGCGGTCTGTGGACATTATAAAAAGGTTGTTCTTCTTTTGTGTTGTGCTGTGATTTGCGCAAATGGTGAGGTTGTGGCGTTGATGTATTGTGGTGTTTGCGTGGTTTGAGGCATTGTGTATTTTCGCGGTTGAAGCTACGACGGTGTATTCACTGGATTCTCAGGTTACTGAGTCGCAGCAGGACTGGATCCATACAGGTCCGGTATAATAGTGAAAGGAATCAAGAGACCCTTTCGAGTGGGAGCCGTAGGGCGGTTAACAGTCACTTGGCTCTACACTCACTTATTTCGCGTCCATAGCTGGCACCCTGTACGGTACCAAGAGCTGCCTTGCGCCGTGAGGCACATCGGGGGATAAGTGGAAACGCTCGGGAATGAGCACGAGGTGGAGAGAGTGTGGCTAGATGCTGAGTTCCATATATGCTTAGTTCGCATACCTAATCGTGCCACAAGATTCATATATTCACCCGCCTATTACAACAGCATGAAGACTGCACCGAGTGCCGCACCGAACCCTAATGTGGTCCCGATCGTAAGTCCCACCGCCGCCCCCGTCTTGCCGTCTTGCCCATTCCCATTCTCCACCTCCGTCGGCGTCGCCGACGCCTGCGCACCCTTCGTCGTCGTTCCTTTTCCACCGGCAGTCGTAGTCTTGTTCTCCGAATCATGAATCTCCACTTTCTCCCCCTGTGCCGACCTAACCACAAAATCCGCTGCCTCCTCATCATACAACTCAAAATAGTTCATATGCTGCCCCACATCTGCAGGTTCGCTACCAATGGCGCAAATAGGATCCCCGAAGTTGCAGTAGTCGCGGAGGATGTCGGTGTATGGTTCCAGTCCGGCAATTTGTGAGGAACTACGGGGCGAGGTGCCGGTATAGTTCCGTCCGGATTTCACGGAGTAGGGTTCTGAGGGGGAACGACGCACGGCGCCGAATACGACTGCTGCTACGACTGTGATGTAGTTAGCGTGTGAACTGCTTTTCAATACTACTCCACTTCCACTTCCACGCTGCAAAATGAGTACTCACCATTCTTTCCCGGCACGGTCTGCCGATCCATAGCAGGAGTGTCCTCTTGAACACACTCAAACACATCCCCACCTCCACCCCCAAGAATATCCAACCCAACGCTCGCGCCCTGCGAGAATCCCAGCACAATGAGTTTAGCATCTGGACATCTTTCCGCATAGTCCTCCATCTGTGCCTGTCCTGCCTTGGCACCAATAGTTGCCGAATCACACCACGCATTCTTCCCCCAAGCGGTGCTGTTGGCCGGATATACAACGTTCTCGTAGCCGCACGTATTGTCTGAGTCGGATGCAGTGAGGTTGTTGCAGACGAGTTTAATCAGGTTGCCGAGATGCCCAGGATATCCGGAATCGGAGCCGCGGGCGACGAAGGCATGGTATGTCTGGCAGTCGGTTGTGTTGAGGCGGTTGAGTTCGTCGTCCTGGCATGGGACTGGGGCCTCGCACTGAGCGACAGTCGTTACGACGTGAAAGAAGAAGAGTACGAGAGCACTCAGGTTGAAAGAGTGTCTCATCGTAGTGGTAATGAACAATTCAATAAATGAAGGTCGTACGAAATAATGAGCGAAGAATGAAAGAAAAGAAACCTAAATTACAATACAAATTAATGAAGCAGTAAGTCGCGGCGTAACGACGAGATAAGGAGAAAAAGTATGGAGAAAGTAATGAACACCAAAGAGTTGGCAGTTAGCACTACCGCAAGCTAAGCTCGGCTTCGTTAGGCCTTGGAAAATACGCGTCCAGGCCTTCGCCTGGCCAGCCAAGGTGGAAAAGCGGCCTTCATGATGCGCACCAAGTTTATTCACAAGGCTATCCGCCGCTAGCGCACGTCGCCCCGGATAGCACGGGAACGAAGGATTGGCTCATCAGCCACTGTTCTTCCACGCCTCGACCCCGACGTTTGGTGTATCAATGTGGCGCAGCCTGCGGGTTTATCATGCGATAATTAGTGGAAATCCCTGGCGAAAGGGGCCGTTGTGATATTGACGTTGTACTGATTGCCGCAAGCTACCACCCGAACCTTTCTATGCGCCCTCCCCAGTTTGTCCGCAAAGCAACCTGGAAATGTTAGTTAGCGAATTATGAGCCGAGTTACAAGTTTTGCCATTATTGCAAAAGAGCGCTGCCGCTAGCACGAGGCAATAGGCATCAAGGACCCTCTGAATGAGCTTAACTACAACGGCCGAACGTACCTCGCTTCTCCCCTGATCCACTTCGAATTTCAAGCAGCATATCCTAGGTGCTGCGCGATACCGAGCGCCGATACCTACGGGTATCTCCTTGACCAAGGTTCCGGTCCACAGATTGTGCAACCTAATAGCCGTACTGCAGCTGGAATCTTGCGCTGCAGCAATGAGGCCTAATCTTGGGTGCACATCGATACCCAGATCGAAATCGTTGCCATTGTGGTGTTGAAAGCTGAGCACGGGTTGCGACCTGTAACGTCCAGTCAGTAAAGCTCCGACAGATTGGTACGGCGGGGTGCATACCACTGGAAGGCACCCTGCATGAGCTTCAGCCGCTTCTTCCCATGATAATAGCCTGTGTCCCGAGCCGCGAAGTACTGCTCGTTATAGTGCTGATTGCCACTATCGGCCATAGAGCCCGAAGAGCGAGGAGATCGAATATCGTAGAGAAATAAGGTATCTTGAATTCCGGAGGCAACTATGCGAGTTGGATCGTCGGCACGGCGGACTTTCCCAACGGGCCCCGGGTGAGTAAGGATGTGTGAGGAGCCATTCGAGCGCGTGTCGTAGAGACGTATTTTGCCGTTGCGCTGCCCAAAGACAATGACAGTAGGCGACATCCAGTCGACCGTAAGTATGTCGGTGTTTGTTTCGAGCACAGTCGTGGCATCCCAAGCTCCTGTGGGTGATCGCGTGAAGAGCCTTAAGGAGCTCGAAGCTGCTACGGCGAGGTTTTCGGTGTCCGCTGCGGCAATACCATCCGAAACTGACGTTCGGGGGTTAGGCCGAGCAGCTGCATCCTGGATCGAGGATGTGTTATTGAGCGTAAAGAGCTGGTGGACAAAGGGGCCGTCTCTTTCGGGGTCAGAAAGATAGACAACTGGCGGTCTGTCAGAGCCCCAGGTGGTAGCCGCTAGAGCACCCGAAGTCGGCATATATGTCAATGAGGATATTTTGGAGGTCAGTTGGGCAAGTAATTCCCCGGTACTATCATTGTCTCTGCGCAACCATGGCGGTGTTTCGTGGTTTGCGATTGATGTTTCATGGTCACTGGTGTCGGCGTCTTCCGGGGGAACGCCGTGCTTATCATCTCGAATGCGTTTGATTCTATTGTCTCCTTGAACGGCGTACGTTGTGTTGGTAGCCGGATCGTGATCGAAGTAACGCAGTGGGCTGAACTTTACCCGGCGAAGGGCATCGATATTTGGAAGGCTGTCGGGCAGCCTGGAAGCGCAGGCATTAGGCCAAAGATTCTTCATGTAGTAAGACGAGCGTCTGGAACCGACCTCTCGGTCCAGCCTCGCATGTGTTAACGAGTCTCGCAGGTACCGCCGGACAATCGTTTCCTTCTGCCGTTTTGCGCCGCGTACTGCGGCATGCTCTTGGGCCTTCTCTTGCTTCTTTTCGTGCCTGATGTTTTGAAGAACGTGCTTCGATTCCGGATTGAGCGCGGTGTGTGCTTTCTGGATCTGGAAGTACTTCTTCTTCTCGCGGTCAAAGTAGTATCCTGGAATTTCTCGACCGTCCATGGCTGTCGGCGACGAGTTCTTGCTACAGTGGAAGATACAGTTCCTCGGGAGATAAATCTACGTGAGCCGCAGCTCATGAGTCGCTCAATGCATATGGTTGTCCGTACATGGGTCTTTTGAGGAGGTTCGATGTTCAGGTGGGCGGGCGATCGGCGTAGAAAATGTGACTGGGAACTTTCGAAGAGCTGGTGCCAATATACCTGTGAACTGTTCGCAGAGACGAACCAGATGATTGCTTGCGGTGTGTCATTGTTATTGAGTCGATGGCAGTCGCAGTGAAAGCTCGTGGAAGAATTAACGCGAGTCAGGTGCGACCCGAAGCCCTATCGATAACCTTAAATCCGAAGCGCGTCATCCCTGCAGAGGCATGACGCCACACATCATTCTGACAGTTCCGAGAGGCCAAAGGAAGACAGTGTTTTCTTCCCGTACTACTCTCTTCACTCTTTTGATCCCCTCCCTCTACATCCTCGTCGCCTAGCTGATGCTTCTACGAACCATCCCACGAAGCGTGACGCCGATTCCTCGAAGCCTCACCGCGAACCTCTCCAAACGAACAATTGCCACTTCCATGCGCCTATCCCAAGTGATGGCGCACCTCGACAACTCCGCCTCGAACGGGACATCCACTCCCACAGCCTCGCACACGCTCGACTCCATTCCAAAGTCGAACACCTTCACGCAGAACCTGCCCGCGGACCCCGCATTCCCTACACCTTCAGCGTCCCACTCCGCGCCACGGCAAACGCTTGGCCCGCGCATGGTCAAGGAAGCCTTGTTCACATATGTGCGACCAGAGCCCACTGCAGACCCCGAACTCCTCTGCGTAAGCCCGCGTGCGCTGCGAGATATCGGTCTCAAAGAAGACGAGGCACAAACCGAGGAGTTCAAAGCAGTTTTCGCCGGGAACAAAATCTCAACATGGGATGAGAAAGATAACGCCGAGAAAGGCGGTATATACCCGTGGGCACAATGCTATGGTGGTTATCAATTCGGCCAATGGGCCGGTCAACTCGGTGACGGGCGCGCAATCTCACTATTCGAGACTACAAACCCACAAACCGGCACACGCTATGAGATCCAGCTCAAAGGCGCCGGCCGAACTCCATACTCGCGCTTCGCAGACGGTAAAGCAGTCCTGCGCTCCTCGATCCGCGAATTCGTCGTCTCCGAATACCTTAATGCGATCGGCATACCTACCACGCGAGCGCTGGCGCTCACGCACTGCAAAGGCAGCAAGATCATGCGCGAAAGGACAGAACCCGGTGCTATTGTAGCTCGCTTTGCGCAGTCTTGGATACGTTTCGGGACTTTCGATCTCCAGCGCATGCGTGGCGACCGTAAACTTCTCCGACAGTTGTCAGACTACACTGCCGAACATGTGTACGGTGGCTGGGACAAGCTCCCATCGAAACTTCCATCTGGAGAAGCCACCGAAACATATGCGCAAATCAACACCAACGTTGCGAAAGACACAGTAGAGGGCGAAGCTTTAGAAGAAGAGAATCGCTACACCCGTCTCTACCGCGCCATCGTACGTGCCAATGCCCTCACAGTGGCGAAATGGCAGGCTTATGGCTTCATGAACGGCGTCCTCAATACGGACAACACCTCTATCCTTGGTCTGTCGATTGATTTTGGACCTTTCGCCTTCTTGGATACCTTCGACCCAACATACACACCTAACCACGACGACCACATGCTGCGATACTCCTACCGCAACCAACCGACAATCGTCTGGTGGAACCTAGTTAGACTAGGCGAAGCACTAGGCGAGCTCATGGGCGCGGGTTCCACCGTCGATACCGAAACCTTCATCGAAAAAGGCGTCTCAGAAGAAGACGCCGGCGACCTCATCAAGCGCGCAGAAGGCATCATCGAGCGATGCGGCGAGGAATACAAAGCCGTTTTCCTCGCGGAGTACAAACGGCTCATGACTGCGCGCGTCGGTCTGACTTCACAAAAGGAATCTGACTTTGCGGAACTGTTCTCTGAATTGCTGGACTTCTTGGAAGCGTATGAGCTTGACTTCCATCACGCATTCCGGCGATTGTCGAATTTCACTCTGGGCGAGTTACAGACGGAGGAGAGCAGGAAAGATGTGGCGGGTCGCTTTTTCAAGGCGAATGAGGCGCCGAGGCAGGAGGCCGAGTCGAGAGAGCGCATCGGGAAGTGGTTGGAGAAATGGGCTGCGCGTGTGAAGGAGGATTGGGGCGAGGGGAAGGATGAGGAGAGACAGGTGGCTATGCGTGCTGTCAACCCTAATGTGAGTACCAATCTTTCCGATCAGTTGCAAGCAATGCTAATATGTTTCACAGTTCGTACCGCGCTCCTGGATCCTAGACGAGCTCATTGACCGCGTAGAAAAGAAGGGCGAGCGGGATATCCTCCCCGAAGTAATGAAGCTCAACCTCGATCCTTTCGCCGAGAAATGGGGCTGGAACGAAGGTGAAGAGGAGAGGTTCTGTGGCGATGTACCAAAGTACAAGGGGTTGATGCAGTGTAGCTGTAGTTCGTAGTGGGTATCTAGGAAGCTGTATCGTACCACATCGACGTAGCTCGCCAAAGATAGCGGCAGCACAAGATTCAATCCACACCCCCAACAAGATACTCCCCAACCTCCAAATTGACCACCCTCCCCAAACTCCTCACAAACTCCCACCCAAAATTAACCCTCCACTTCGCCCCAGTATCCAACACATCCACACTCGCCGCCCCACCCACTCTCACAAGCAAACGCATACTCGTCAGCGTGCTCACCTGCGTCAACAGATCGGCGACCTGGGGGACCGTGCCATCAATCAGGCCCCTGAAGATGGCGAGCAGTCGGTCCAGAGGGAACGGAGAGGGCGTGAGGAGATGTCGCGAGATTTTGCGGTGTTTGGTTTTTGTGACACCGAGGGAGGTGGAGAGTACGCGCCGTTTGTTCTTGCGCTTGTCTGTGTGCTTCATGAAGTAGGTGACGTCTGTGCGCGAGGGGTTGTAGGAGGCGAGGTAGGCGGCTATGAGGAGGTGTGTTGTGTAGTAGGGAAGCGAGTGGGTGGGCGCTCGAAGGCGCTTCTTCGGATTGGGTGTAGCCGGGGCAGTTGCAGTTCCCGGCGCCGTAGTAGTCGCCGTTGTACCCGTTGCCGTAGTCATCTCCTCCTCCTCCGCAATGATTCTATCCAGTAACCCCTCCTCCCCTTGAAACAAGCCCCTCCGGTTAACCATCAGTCTCGCAAAATCCCTCGTCCCAAATGTCCCCTTGACAACCGGCTCCACAAACCCACCCCACAGCCTTATCGCACAAAGCCTAAAGCTGACCAGATCTCTGCCCGTATGTTTCGAAAGCGAGTCGTACACAGCGCCGAGGAAGCGGCCCCAGAGCCAGGCGTCGTCTTCGGCGGCGAGGTCAGACGTGTAGTCTGGAAAGAGCTCGATGGAGGGCGGGGTGGGGAAGATCTTTGGCGGGTGGAGGGACATGATTGTTAGGAGAGAGGAGCGCGGGTAGGTCGGGAAGGGGAGGTGGGGGACCCCGGGTTTGTGGAGGAGCGTGGTGAGGGGGAGGGTTGTTATGAGGAGGAGGGAGAGGGTGGGGATCTGGGGTTGTTAGTGGAGCTCTGTATTCCCTTCTGCAACCCTGGAAAAGGGGATTCCCTGTACTCACAATCTCTCCAAGTCTCCCCAGCGCAGCAAGCAGCGTAGGCGGCGCCTCCCTCTGTTTATCCACCCCGTCCAGCACCAACACGAACTTTTCCCTCCCCTCAAACATCCTTCCCAGATTCACCGCTAGTGCGCTCAAATTCTCCGTCCTCGCATACGGCCTTCTATCAATCCTCTCCCCACCAAACGTGTCCAACGCATCGAGACACGCCGCAACAATGCGCTCCAGTAGATGCCGTCCCGTTATACATTCGCGCGAATGGACAATCGCAAAAGGGAGACCGGAGCGTTCGAGGTATGCTTTTATGATGGAGGACTTTCCGGTGGCGGTGAGGCCGTGGGCGACGAGGAGGGGTGGGGAGGAGAGGTGTTGCTGGGGAAATATTAGATGCTGTTCACCGAGTTGGAAAAGGAACTGCATACGGAGTAAAGCGTGGAGAGCTGCTGTATTTGGGCCTCTCGACAAGGAAATTCGCCATTCAGCTGCTCTAGAATCTCGTCTGGTAACATGGCCATTATGGTGTAGGCGCTGAACCCAGAGCTCTGCGCAACCCAGTCGTTCGGGGGATTGAGAGTTGAAGGTGGATCGACACGCTAGTGACGCGACGCGTTGGCACGTGCACACATGTTTAATTTAATCATTGGGGCGCGCTTTTCATTATCTTATTACAGTATCTATACACTCCCTAAGTCATACGAGAGTGCTACGCAGTGCTCAACAGTATCCAAGCCAATCAGTCCCCAGTAGTAGAGGTGCCACCACAAGCGTTGGGGGGCATCTGGGCCCAACCTGCGCCTAAACATGCAGGGTATCCTCGATGCTCGCGTCCGCGTTCTTCACCTTGCTCTGCCACTCCCATGCCAGGAACTTCCAGTTCAGCTCACTGGGCCTCCAGAACATGCCGTGCTGCAGGCCTTTGCCAGGATTCGCCGGGTTTCCAATCGTATCGGCAGTCATCCCACCAGTCAAGGGCATCCTCTCATCGAAGACGCAACGCCGAAATCGTGAATGCAGAATCGACATCGAGCACATGACGCAGGGCTCATGCGTCATGTAGATGTCCAGATCAACGCATAGGTAGCCGCTCGTAGGGATGACCTCGGTCTCGTAGTATGGCTTTTCGACGTCCGTCAAGGGAATGTCACAGAACAGAGAACGGTCGAGTATCGCCGGATCGGCGCCTGCGGTTCGGAGTCGCTTCTTCGCAACCATGGCGATTGCGCGCTGGACGGAGTGTGCCATGACGTTTCCTCCGCCTTCGTGGGCTTCCATAGCGCCGCTCGGGGAACGCCAGCGACAGTCGCCAGCTACAGCGATGACCTCGGAGACTCCGCGCGTACGGTCGACAACCACGCAGCCGATGTTTTCACCCAGTCCAAGTGCAGCGATCTCGGAGCCGGCGGTGGCAGCAATCGAAAGCCACTTGGGCGCTTCACCTTCAATCTCGATGGTATTCCGAAGAACAAGGCTCGGGTGCGGTCCGTACGGGTTGGTGTTTTTGTACGCAATCGGCCAGTACGTTTCGCTCCAGAGTGCGGCCTGTTCCGCCGATGTTGGTGCGAGGGCCGGGACTGTCACGTAGAGAAGCTTCGGGGAAACCGCGAGGGCATTGAAGGGAGGACTCCGCCGGAGTGTGGCAAACAGGTCCGCGTGCTGGATGAAACGAGTCGGGCAGAGGACGAAGTAACGCACTACATCCACATCTTCAGTACTCGCACTCTCCAGGGTTTCAGCGTCGCCGGCGGGGGATGGTGGAAGCGGTGTGGAGCATGGAGATAAGGATAATGGGGAGGTATCCTCATCACCTCTCTGTAGCCTCGCGGGCGGATAGAACTGCTTCTGCAGGTGAGCTGGCAAGTACTTGAATTGGACGACGCGGCGGAGGTGAGAAATTTCGGCCGTCTTGAACATCGGAACGGTTGCTTGGATCACACTGCAGGGTTAGCATGGTGAAGAGGACATGGCGGGAGTCTAGCAACTTACTCCTTGACCGTGTTGGCAAAGCGGGCTGGTATCTCAACCACGTAGATCTGGTACGTTTCAATGCTGGCGCGCACTTCGTCCTTCGTCCGCAGGGGAACAAGCTGGCCGCTTGGGGCGGCAGTGTCGGCACCCATGGTAGTCCTGGTGTGGGAGTGTGGGGGGTAGATGTTTGGGTCACAAACAGGCAGAAAGCCTTGCAGGATATGGTGCAGAATGTCGCTGCACTTTACGGGGCGCTATTTACTTTCTTCGTGCACGCATCATGACGGGATGGGTGAGAGCTCACCCGAAATACGCCAGGTGCGTTGTTGTAGGCAGGGCGGGGTGCAGTGGGAAAGAGCAATGTGAATTAACTCTTTCCGACTTTCCGAGAGATCGGAACAAGGTTGTGCCGGGCGATTTCGTTCCGCGACCGCTCCTAACACCGAGACTCCCTGATAGTGATTTGTACTCCCAATACTTGCGTAAAGGGTGTAGCTTCATCGAGGCTTTGCATGGTTGATCGTCTTATCAAGTGTTGTTCGGGTTTATAACAGATTTGCTAGAAACTGTTTCGGATAGCAAGGCGAATGTCGTACGCACGGCCTATACGGCTAGCCCCGAATGCACTTCGACAACACTGAACTATTTAGTTAAATGCAAGCACTAGAGCGCTAGTTGGATAGAACTGCGCTTCGCAGGTCTGTTATGGCTGAGCTAGCGCTACGACGTGGCAACCGCACGGCCCACACCGCCATGGTCTGGACGTTAACAGATTGGGAGTAGCTCTTATGCAACACCGTGCACCGCTATACAACGCCTTTCAGACTTACATTGGTTCTCTGGCTGGTAGCCATAGCGGAGTTGTAGACGGAAAGCACTTCATCCGGAACGCAGGTTTTCTGCACGTCATCGTTAAGCGTCGAATCAGCACCTCGGTGGACATTGAGGGGATGCGTGTAGGCAAAGTGGAGAAGGTACATGCTGCTGAACTGGTACTCTCGACTTCCACACGACGACGCCGGATCAAGGCTGAAGTATTGACTATGGACGGTGAGGGTAGGACGTCACTGTAGCTGCTACGTACATTGGTGCGACACTGAGGCCATAGAGAACAGTAGTCACGCTTTCCGATTTCAACAGTGTGCTGAGGCTACGCGCTGGCATAAAGGTGTACCTATTGGAATACAGGTAATTCTTGGGGCTTCGTGCACCTGTACGACGAGAGCGTGCTCCCAATACAGGCGACGTCGCATCGGATTGTTGTGTGCCCGGTGCCTGGAGGGGTTCGATATTGCTGCACTCCCTAACCATCTAACAACGACGGACAGATAGAAAGTGGTCTTAAACACGACAATATCTATCACACGCCTGCCGCATCCTTCCACGTCCGACGCTTTCCACATGTTCTACACACACGGGGTGTGGTGCACGTCTACTGTGGGTAGACATGCTTGGTCGTAATGTGTTTTCCGTTCTCATCCTGATAGACAGTGGTGTAGTGGGAATAATTATCTTTCTTGCTAGGATGATCGGTTTCACTACTTAGATAAGTCCTAGTTTAATGCATCTCTTTTTCTGGGGGCACACAAGGACATAGCTCACGTTAAAATAGCTGTCGTGGCGCCAGCGGGCACATCGGCCTTTTCCATGGCCTTGGCGTATTTCTCTTGAGTGTCCGGTGAGAGCTTGTAGCGCTTCCATGAATCGGTCTCGGTTGCATACTTCAGAGCGACTTCCCGACCGCCACTCACGAACGTCTTAATTGTAGAGCTGGCCAGTACTTTGTTGGCCATCTCAGAGGCTGGAGATAGTGCAAACTGCGGGATGAAAGAAGATTGGAAATTCGTTGGTGAACTTGGTTGAGATGTAAATGAAGGGAGAAAAAAAGTCAGCGACTGAAGGGATAAGATTTGTTGCCTGAGCAAAGAACGGGTTTATGTGAGACTGAAAGGAAGCTAATCCGCCATTACACTTATTTAACAGAGGTAGATGGACATCCAAAAAGGTACCCACCCTTCCTGCCTTCCCGAGGGGCCCCTTCTTGAAACCGGTGACAGGTATTCATAGCCATCCGATATCCCGCCAACAAACTCTCTCCGCCTGCCATTGCTATAAGTCGTTCTCGGGCACGGTCAGCTGCCTGATAGAAGCGCCAGTCGCTGGCGCTTATCCAAGGAGATCAGGTATCCGGGCCCGGGCGTTACTGGTCCGCGCGTAATAGAGGCTCCAGACCAATGCGGAGGAGGCTCTACGTTGTACCACCAATTAGGACACTTGGTCATTGGTTCAAGGATGGCAGTTGGCGGCATCAGGCCTAGATATCGAGAAGGTCGTGATGGGAGAGCGAGGCCTCGGCATGGTCCGGGCGGAGCGGAGCAACTAGTGTCCGAGCCCCGTCGGCTTACTGCTACGTCAGCGAACCAGATCTCATCCCAGCGAGCAAGAGTGACTGAGCGGGCAGCGCTAATACGGACGCGACACCTGTGCACCTCATATCTATGGCGAATTGACCATCGTACTTTCTCGGTCTTACCCTTCCTTTGCTTGATGGCTCTCAACCGATTCGTCTGCCATAAACGCTTCAGGCGGCTTGCCTATCACACAACCATCAGAATGGCATCCACTATCAAAGGTCAATCCGGTCGTGTGTATGTTCAAGGCGAGCAGCTCCAGCGTCATCGCGAGGATCTTAGATACAGCATATTTAAAGCCAAGTGCGTTTCAAGCTCATGTCCTTCATGTTCTTCTCCCAACTTGGCCACATCTCTGACCCATCTCTCCTAGGTCCGGGGAGGATTCCTTCGTCTTTAAGCGAGTAACTAGGCCATTCTACGATCTATCACTCCGTCTCGCTACCGAGTTTGCCGGCTCCCGTCGGCTTCGAATGCACATCGATTGCAACGAAGAGGAAAGCATTCTTGTCTATCCCTATTTCAAAGACACTTTCCTTGCCTTGAACCAAAAAGATCCGGACCTCCCTGTACTGGAACGAAAGAAAATCTTGCGACTCGTAGGAGAGGCTATACAAGAACTTCATAGCAAAGACTGGGTCCACCTCGGTACACTCTCCGCAACTCAAACATTCATTGTCGTTCGGAGCCTTTGACTGACGAATCAATCTTGGCAGATGTGAAGCCGGACAATATCCTGGTCAACTGGGATTCCGACACAGAGGGTATCAAAACAATCACCGATGTGGCTCTAGGCGATTTTGATATTTCATTCAAATCGGAAGGTGGAAAACCACGTCACACGCCCTATGCAGTAGGAAATGCTATGTGGCGAAGCCCAGAAGGACAGACCGGAAGCAGCATGACAAAGGCTTCAGACATGTTCTCGTTTGGACTAGTCGTGAGTGAATCGTGTTCAAACGCAAGAATGCATGCTAAACTTTGTTTACAGTGCATATATGCTCTTGGGGGCGGAGAGTTCCTGATCTTGAATAATTACAGCGAGCTGGTGAAGCATGATGTTATGCCAGAGCAAGAGATTATGGTCCGGCACTTTTGTTATTTTGGATTAGTTCCCGAAGGGCTCTTGAAACTAGTCAACAGTGAGGACTGGTGTAGCGCTCTAAAAGCAGCGTCGAGGACAGCAGAGCGAGCAATTAAGGAACAGCCGGAACTGAAATTCGAGTGGTGGGGCAGGGACCTTGGTCCCGAGGCAATGAACATGATATCTGGAATGACGAATCTAGACCCAACCGCCAGAACAACGATAGACCAAGTCTTGTTGCATGAATGGTGGCAGGAGACTGATTGATTGTAAGGATAGAAGCGATGAGAACGTGTACATCAATGTAAAATATAGGTATCAGGAGATAGGGTAGGCGTATCTTCCCTCACATGAGTCGCATGGTGTTTGCAATGTGCCTCGACAAGTCTTGCCTCTTATCGTATCAGACATTGCAAGTCTTTATACGTCCAAATTGCTTTCAAACACTCACGGACAGACGATTATCCCCAACCGTAGCCGACCGCGTTAGCGCACGCTAGCTCGGGTGAGTTACCCCAACATTGCCGAGCTGCATTCATGTCCCCGCACGGCCACACTAACCAAGCGTGGGGCCCCGCAGCGACTCAGCAGACTCAGCCCTCGGAAATTGTGATCCTGGATGGCAGCTTGACAGCATCGACAGGGGCATAATGACAAGGCGTGCCAGGAACCCGGTCCTGTTGGCGTGTGTGACAACTGCCGATACGCGCCGTTCCCTTGGTTGTACGCGGGCGCGCCCTCACAAAGGGTTTAGTATGCATCTAGTATGGACCGAGGAAGGATCGGCGGTCGTTCAAAAGGCGGATCTTTTCGTGCACTTGTAATGCTTGGAGGCCTAAGTTTTTTCTCACCACCTCATCCTTCGTCGACACCTCTCCTGTTTCTCGCAATCGTCTGGACTGTGGTCACAGCGCGACATCTTTGGCATATCGCGAACGTAGGTTGCCACGATGGATTCGAACGAGAAGAATCCGAATGTCGAGCACGTAGATGGCGCACCGTCTCGTAAATCCCACGATGGTGGCGCACATATTGTCCCACTCCAGGAGGAAGCGCATGAAAATGCAATTCATATCGATTTGACATGGAGATCGTGGCTCGTCGTCTTCGTTACTTGCTTTGCGTAAGTTCCCCTTACCTTCGTTATCGATCATGTTCTGATCGCGAGTAGCATTATGTCACAGGTATACGTGGTAGTAGCGGCTGGAAGCGTGATCGCGTTCATCATCCGCGACTTGGGAGAGCCTGCAATCGCTGGTTGGGTCATTCAGGTACGGTGTTCGATATCCTTTCCGAGGTAGCGAGCTCACATAAGGCAGGGTCCCCTCCTCATGCAGTCCGTTTTATCACCCCTTGTGGGCCGCCTCTCCGATGTCCTCGACCGGAAGCTCTTCGCAGCCATTCCCCCATTGATCGCCATGGGCGGCAGCATTATCTGCGCCAAAGCGGATTCCATGAACATGCTTATCGGCGGTGGCATCTTGATAGGCGTTACTCTGTCCACAATATCCATTGTTCAGTCGATTCCTTCCGAGATCCTGCCGCTCAAGTACAGAGCACTAGCGAATGGCTTCGCCTACGTTGGCGGTGCAATGGGTAGTCTGTGAGTAAAAAGCTTGAGAGGAGCAATTCCGAGTCTAACAAATGTGCAGAGTCGGTGGATTGGCTGCAGGTGCAGTAGCCAACACTGGTCCATCTGGCTGGCGCTACATCTTCTGGATTCAGGCCGGTCTTCATGGCCTCACTTCGCTCGGCATCTTCGCATTCTACTGGCCCAAAAAGCGCTCGGAATACCGCCGAATGGCGTTCAAAGAGTGGACGTGGGCTTGCGACCCCATTGGCTGCTTTTTGTTTATCGTGAGCGCGACCCTAATGCTTCTGGCACTGAACTGGGCGGGAGGTGCCTACCCGTGGAACAATCCCCATGTGTATGCGACGCTCGTCGTTGGCATTGTGCTGTTCATCGCATTTTGCTTGTATGGTGAGTAGCTCTTGGCCTCATATGTGCTGCTGAGCTCACAACTGACGCTCTGCAGAATGGAAAGGTCGAACTGATGGTATCGTTGCGCATATCTTCTTCACTAACGGTCCGAACTTCTGGCTTGCGACGTTCGCTTTCGCCGTTGAGGGGTACGTCAACATTTACTGGAAACTATCTGAGAGCAAAGGATGTGCACTAACATGACGTTTAGATGGATATTCTATTCCGCCGTTAACTCTGTTACTCCTCAGATTATCCTCAACCTTGGATTTGAGAACAATAGCTGGGATATCGCAGTACGACAGCTATCGTACAAATTGCCTTCTTTGTTTTTCTCGCTGCCAATTACGTGGTACGCAACAAAGTTCAAGGATATGAGTGAGTGCAAATCCGTGTCCCCCATGCGATCCGGTTTGCTAACAGCTGTGTCTCAGAAACACCACTGGTTGTCACTTACGTCATTTTCCTCATCGCTACAATTTGCTACGCCTGCATCCGCCCCGATTGGTCCACACCCCAAATCGTTTTTACAGTCCTCACCGGTATCGGTTGCTCTGGCCCACTCACGCTCCTCGTAGCCTGCGTCCAATTCGCCGCACCACACGCCTACCTCTCGACCGCGACCGGCCTTGCATTCTCAGCCCGCGCTATTGGAGGTGCTTTCGGCTCAGCGGTCATCTCCGCCATCATCAACGGCCGCCTTGCCTCGCACTACGCCCCTGATGTCGGTGGTGCTGCCACCGCCGCTGGGCTTCCAGCGTCCTCTGTTCCAGCGATGCTGAAGGCTATGAAAGCAGGCACGGCGACAACAGTAAGGGGTCAAGGTATCCCAGGGGCGAACGCAGAGATTATGAGAGAAGCATGGCAGGCGAGCTATTGGTCGTTTGCTAAAGCTTATCGACTTGGCTGGTGGAGTGTCCTTCCGTTTGTAGCTTTGGCAACCGTGAGTGTGGCTTGCATGAGCGGCGTGAAGGATTTGATGACGGAGAAGGTGGAGGCTACGGTTGAGCGTGAGAGTGATCAAGAGGTACTGGGGAAGTCTGTGGCTTGATCATTGAGGAGCTACTGCATATGTGAATCTCACACGATTCCGTGTGAGGCACAAAGAGAAGTATTAGTATTAACATTGACATTCAACACCAATGCAACATAAGATTTGCACGCACGCACGCGAAGTCCTGGTATTCACTCTACCCTCGAAGTGGTGCACTTATGTGATTTATCATTATGCATATCGTCGAATAAAGAGCGTGACGATCTTGTCAAGTGGTGGGTTAACACGGGGAGCGAGAGACTACCATTGGCGCATACTGACTTGTCGTACATGGACGTCAAGGATGCAGACGCGTTCGAGTCTGCAGACTTCCTTGCGGGCAAGTATCCGTCGATCGCCCATCTCCTCGCCCTAACCCTGATCAAGATCCGACTCCTTGTTGATCTCTAGGCGCTAGGGCGCACGACATCATGTCCCCGCAGAGATACTACTCGATCCAGTTTAAAGGCATTCCGTAAGCTATATTGTTACCGCCAACCACAAATTCCTGGAGCGTGGGGGTCAATGGCCGCAGGTTGAGTAATTAAGGATGCAGACTAAGTAGCTGTATGATATCATTACGCGCGAGAACAAACAAATGTGGCCTGCTGTGTTGAGGCTGTGGAATCATCTTACTGCTAGGCCCCAAATATATGGCTGAGGGGAGCGTGCAGGAAGTGTAGCTCACGTTACAGTACATCTACAATTATTTGGGTGGGACGCTAGGTGCGATTGGCATTCCCGAGGCATTGGAGATGATGAGCTACCCAACCTTTGAAAGTTCTGTGGTATGTTGAGAATATAGAACAGGCTCCGGACGGACAGGGAGTGAAAGGCCTTGAGGAAGTAATGAAGGGAGCCAACATATGTCACTTCATCTGTTGCGTGTTGGAACACCAATGTACAAAGTGGTCTTATATTCATTCATGACAACATGGCACATAACAGACATCACGTGCCTATATACACAAAAGACGCCCGAAAAGCCCCCTCTTAACCCGCACCACCCTTCTTCCCTCCCAACCGCGGAATTTTCACCTTACCCAGCTGTGCACCACCAACTTTCTGCACCTGGGCCACCGCATCGCCAAGAAGAACTCTAATAGCGCCTTCAAGGCGCCTATCTTTCTTCCGTCGCATCCAAAGTAGCACCAATCCTAATATGACAACATCGATCAGGACGTGTTTGATACTTCTCCACAGAACTCTCCATATCGATCGGAAGAAGATATATCTCGGTGAATGTGAGAAGAGCCGTCGGGACTCTAATTGTTCGCGTAAAGCAGCTACTTCGGCAGTCATCTTTACGAGCGCAGCCTCGACGCGTTTCCGCCACTTCTGATCCGCCACTGATTCAGGTGGGGGCCGAGGCGGTTGCGACGTCATTGGTGTGAAGAATGGATTTGGTAGAAGGCTAGGTCTTGGTGGTTTCGAGGGTGTGGTATAGGGTATTGGTTCCCTTGGTGTGAGGTTGGCTTGGACGCCTACGTTCTCGGTGGTGGGGTTGTATTGCGAGTCCGGCGCGTCGACGAACTCTTCGCGCTCAATGTCTGCCTCTTCGTCTTCGAGCTCCTCTTCGCTTTGCGACATAGGACTCTTGATTTGTAACGGCCCTCCATCATCGCCTGCTTCGACTTCCTCCGCTCGTCCTCTCCCTCTTGCACTGCCCGATTGTCCATAGCCCGGTGGGAGGTGTAAACCCATCGACCCAAGTGTCTGCAACGGCGAGGAAGAAGAGGACGAGGGAACATTCGATTTGACCTGGTCCCAGACGAATTCGAGCTCTGCGACGAGCTCACGCGAGTCTGGGGAGGGGGAGGCGAATTTGTGCATCGTGTCGATAAGGGTCGTGATGTAGCGGCGCTTCGCTTCGGTTCTGGAGAGTCCGTTCTGCTGTTTCCATGCGTCCCTCGAATCTCAATTAGCACGTGCTTATGAATGGAGGAATGTCGCGTGTCGCACCATTTCTCCCGCGCGCGGTTTACTTCTTCGGTATTGCCCTCTGGGCGCTCCATTATACCGTCGACGTCGCCCTCTGATAGTCGTTAGACATCGCATTCGGCCAGAGGACGGAGTGATCGGATCGGCGTACCCATGGCTTGCTTGTACAATCCATATAGCTTCAGTCGCGTCGCGGAGGGTGGCTTCTGCGATCCCGTGCGGATCTTGTTAACAGTATTGAGCGCATGGCTGAATACCCTGTCTAAAGACATTATACATTAGCACACAAGTCCTAAGTTCCATTTGATATTGCATCCAATGTCATCCTATATCTTGTCGGAGAACGTACCCACAGAATCCGACATGACGTCTCTCAGTAGGCGCTCCACTCAGGCGCAAGTCATCCAAAAGGGTCGCAGCAGGAGAAAAACGAGGGCTTCGCAATCTGAGTAAGTAGCGGGGATAGAGGGTCAGAAAGCGGGCAATGGCTATCGACGACGTGCATGGCGAAATAGCTGCGGAGCCGTCGGTGGAGATGCGGAGAGAGCGTTTGAACGGCGCTTGTCAGGCCGAGGCTCAGCTCGTCGATTAGATAGGCCGAACACGTGCCGTCGCAGTCCGGGCTTAGCGTTTCACGTGTGAGGCGAGGCGTCTTTTAGCTGTTTATGGCAAGATATTCCGCACCTACATAGTGAATTGAATGCAAATCAACGCCCGGTGGGTTTCTCTCTAGTCCATCGCGACGCGATTATGGACGGACAAACTATGGTAAAAAGAGCGGACCACGAAAGGTCACTTACAGCCATATAAAGCGATCTCTGAGACTACTTGATACTCGAACAACGTGTCAAGGGTCTCTGTACCTACTGCAATGTACCAAAGCGGCCCGGTTTTGTATATTTGCGTGGTGATTGACCTCCCATTATTCCAGGGGTCCGGGGGTCAGGGGGTCCGGGACTGACCGATAAGTCGTTTGGTAGAACCAAGGATCACGCCTTTCCGCACTACAATCGAAAAACTGATGAATCACGCAAAGCCGCGAGGAAGATACAACCTTTACGCGAGTATTGAGAGTACTAATCACTATCAAGATAAGTTGTTTGGCTCTGATCCCATCATAACTTGCTAATCCAGCTCCCAGGGTCATTCAAATCTACATACGACGTAGAATTGTGACTGAACGCGAACCAAGTTTATGGGGCCACGAGATACTTATTGCTGTGCTCGAACACCCGTTTCTGCGTAAAAAAAAAACCCTTGTAGTGAATTCAACTACCAATACTTGCGTAAAGGACATGTCTTCATCAAGGCTTTGCGTGAATCATTGTTTTCATGAAGAATTTTGTGAAGCCAAGATAATGCACAGCCGAGCAAACAGAACTATGGAGCCCAATAGATTTCGACAGCATCCTGCAGATCATTGCATTCGTTCGATTGGGACAACTGCTGCACACTAGTCAGCGCGTAGAGGGGGCACAGTGTACTGTGCCGCATTCCTCACCGACTCTTCAGTGTCAGCTATCACAATGAGTATTACTACGACCCAATCAAAAAATCTAAGTTTGGGCTTAACCGCTACCACTTTTGCGTGATTAGGCAACCGTCCTAACAAATGCCATCAATACCTTGCTCGATTTTGTATAAATGACATGTTTCCTCGCGATATTTCACATTCCGTCCCAAACTTTTCTCGAACAGAAAGACAAGATTCCTCATTCAACGAAAGATACACGCAAGTTGCCTTCTCTTGTAGCAAGTAAGGTCGCTAATTGCTCTTCTCCTACTAGGTCCCCAGATCCTACCTAGTCACCGACATCCCGAACCTACAACATGACTTCCAGTGGTGGTTTTGTGAAGATACCAAACGATGAAGAGGAGAGGCGCATGGAGCAAGCAGCACGACAGTCCCGCGACAAGCGTGAAAAGGCTAAAAAGGACCGCGAGGCACGTGCTGCCACCGAAGCGGCCGGAAAGGCATCTCAAGAACGCCGTGGTGCGGGCGGAAGCTCTTCTTAGGATTCTCAGCTGTAATGATGGTACGTAAGAGCCGCGTCGAGACATGTTCTGTTAGTACCAGGGAATTTCGTTGACCACACTGCAGTGAATCACGGCTGAATAGGACACCTCCCATCAACCCAGGGAATCTGCGACTCGACCATGTTACCGAGAGTGCTGAAACCGTGGAGATCTACGTACGTTTGTGTTCCGTAGTCGAGTGCGCCATCTCTCTTTGTCTCTTTATGTGTATGCGTGTTTTCCGGCAATGATCACATGCAAGGAATGCAACTACATCTATAAATACAAAGAGCACACAAATCGTTTCGACCGTATCGCTTAATGCTTCTCTTGAAAGTGACCCTGATGACACGAGTATTTCTGGTACAGATGTTGCCCCACGTTATGCGTCTTGACTCAAACGTCACCCGTAAGGATATCTCTGTTCGTAGGTGGTTTTACCCTTTCCATAACAGCGTCAGAGATCACATCGTATGATAAGCCATGTGCTGAAAGACAGCTCTATTTGAGACTCAAAATCAAAGAGTGGAGAGGATGATAAGCGTCCTAAAGAGATTTCGCGCATTCCTGGTCGTATGCCTCCAACTGCTTCATCTTCATCTCAACGAAGGACTCCAAGCCGGCATGTACCTCTTCATCTAGCGACTCAACACCGACAGTATCCTCCTTCATGCAACTGTCAAAGAGAGCTTCGACATCGAACGGTTTCCGAATCGCGTAGTTGAACCAGAACTGTTTCGTGGTCCACGACTCACGCATCAGAGAAGAAAGAGGCTTCCCACTTTCTGAGCCCGCTGTTGCTTTTTCAACTCGTTCCATCGCCTGCAAAAATTGCTCCAAGCGCGGTTCGTAAGCCTCCACAAATTCTTCAATGGTGTGACCCCGGAAAAGATAGGAGTCTGGCCCTACCAGTAGCAACCACCAGGGCGGTTCACAAGCGTACTGGTTAGGCATGGCGTTCGTAAATTCGAGGTCAAGGACAGCCTTGATACGGAGAGTCGTTGGGTCCACGAGAATGTTCTGAGGTCGGAAGTCATCACAGAAGATTTTGAAAGGACCGCGGTCGTTGGTACAATGCCTGTCCACTGACTGTGCAAATAAATGGCGGGAGACAAATCGATCATGAGCCTCTATCGGACTACCACAGAGGTTACGCTGTGTCCAGAGATGCGTTTTATGTTCAGCCACGAGAGCCCGGAAGTATTCGCCTGCAGATGCAAACGGTGCAGTGGGGAACTTCTCCACTGGAAAGAATGCCGTAGTTGCCAGCTCATTCATGCTGTAGGTCAGAGGTCTCTCTGTAACAGACCAAGAGCCAGTAGAAGTGGCCTTTGAAATGGCTCCGATGTGGTCGAAATCGAATTTGTAAAGTTGGAGAGTGATATCTGCGATTTGAGAGTACACGTTATCCAATATTTCTCCGTCAAGCTGGGGATTCAAGTAGAGTCGCTTCGCATCAGCAGGATCCTTGAGAACATCAGAGAGATGGACTCCTTCCACAAAGTCTGAGATAATGAACGGCCCAAAATGCTGCGGGCTGTCTTCGGTCAGTCCCCAGCTGATCAAGCGCGGAATTGGGATGGTGGTATTCTCCTGGAGAAATTCAATGACCTGGACCTCGTTCCTAGTTTTCTCGTCCCGGAATGTGGTGTGTCCTGGGCCCGGAAACCGAATCATAGCATCCGGGGTTCCGTCGCTGTACATGATTTGGAGACAGAAGTTGAATGAGCCCTGAAACCAGTCGAGGACTTCGGCTCCACGTCCGGGCTGGCGGCTGGCGACGAAGGTGGCAATCTCTTCTTTTGCATCGAGGACTCGTTTTTTCCACTCTTCCCATTGATCATCCCCGATCTTCTCGGCAACCTCATCAAATAAAGTCATGTCGGCAGGATGCGCTGAATCGAATCGTGAGTGCTGCGGGGTCTGCACGTGTGGAGGAGAGGGGCTGTAGAAAAACGAGGCGTCAATTGCTTAGAAGAGATAATATTTCTGCAACAGCGCAAAAGCTGTTTGCGCAAGCCTGCAAGTACTCTGCTTTTGATAACAATGGAGAGCCAGCGGATGGTCTATATTTACGTCAAATGCACTAGCTGTGCCGCTCACGGATGTGCTTGTGCCACGGCGCGTATGCCCCTCATCACACACTTTACCGCCAGGGCGGCACGGCGGTTACCTTGCAAACTTTCTCCAACCTAAGCAGATTTCTCTACATTAACACTAAATAGTGTTCCGACTCTCTTGTATCTTAATAGAACATAAAAGCGGTCTTTGCGCTACCTTGATAGACCCATAAAGTGCACGCCATGTTCGGTTTTCCACCTACCTGCCACAGCGACCACTAAATATCCCGAATAGGCTATTTTCAACAAATCAAGACTCGCGCCGCAGCTTGTGGAGGACACGGTCCTGCACCAATTCGTTGCAGATTGACGTGGCGTTCGCTCAGGCTGAAAGGCCTTATCGATAGTAATCGGCACCGGATTAACGTTAGTGCAACTCGAAATCTAGCATGTATCATAAAGACCTGGAAAGTAGGAAGGCCAAAATCGAGACTCGTAGTATCAATTTTTGGGTTGGTTGCAGAGCCGTAGAGCTCGATCAGCTAGTTGACTGGCTCAGCACACAAATTTCGAGTTTCTTCGTCGGCAAGCAAAAGCCTTCTATGCTTCTACTCGTAGGGCTCGGTGGCATTTTCTCCGCTGGTACAATATCATACTCATATCGAGTCGCCCAAGTTCCAACTCCATGACTCTCAGTGCAGTATACCTGCATGGCTAAGACTGCTTTCCGTGGCCGAAAGAAAGGTCCTTATCCGGTGTATATACGTTCCACTTTGCGACCTCTCCGGGTAACCTATTCAGAAGACAGTGGTTCGGTCCAGTGGCTGAAAATCAAAACGATTGAACATGACGAGGGTTGTCGTAGTTGGCAGGGCGCATGTAGATAGAGTGTGCAGGAAATACAAGTCTGGTACCGGGCTTTAGTTTGAAGCTATCGTAGAAAATAATGGGCTTCTACACTAGAGTCATACCACTATTCGTTTCTTCGGCCTTTATACTTGAGAGTGAGAGGCAATTTACGTAGCAATGAAAGAGACTAAGGAGTGTAAAAGTGGCTTCTTTAAGGAACGACTCGTTCATTCAACTATTCTTCAGAAGAACATACCACGCACCAACGAACGGATGCACCCTTAAATACCGGTCCCATTCGCATAATCCCAATTAGCTTGCAAGGGAGTGACAACGCCATCAAAGAACTTCTCGCGGAACTGGCTGTCATCGAAATCTGATTTCGCTGTATCGAAACTGCACCAGATACATCGGAGAACTGCGTTTGCGTAATTTTCGGGTTCTCGTGTACCAATGCGATCGGCAAGACGGTTGGCGATGCTTAGCTCGGTGGAGGGTATCACTTCTCCACATTCGTCAAGATCCTCGGCAATTATGAAAGATAGAAGAGGTGAGCCGTATGCGAGCTCGATGAGTGCGACGCCCAAAGCAAAGACCTGCTCATTTCGTGTGTATATGTTCCGCCTCACATGGGCGGCGGTATCTTGGTCGGGGGCAAACGTTCGCGACACATATGCTGCAGGCAGAAAGTCACCAGAGTGATCTTTCAAGATGAGAATATCTCGAGTGTCCCATTTTCGTGGCAGCCAGGGGGTGCCATTTAGTTGAAGCACTGACGAGGCCATAGCCAACGCGAGCGAGCATCTGCGCCGCGTCAGTTGCTACTAAGTAGGTGTCGCGCCAATGCGTACTTCTGTTTCGTAGATAACGATCTATTACCGCTCATGGCATCCTTTAGGCTTACTGCCTCCAATACCTGGCCTTTACTCCCCGGACCAAGGACATGGTACACGTTGTACTGCCACGGTTGGTCTTCCAACACGCCTAGACAAGACCCGGACACTGGACCTTCAAGTATTGTTCTACAGAGGTTGTCCACTCGAGCGGCGGGCGAAGAGAGATGAGGTTCGGAGGGTACATTCAAGGCTGGCGCTTGGGAAACGGTGATTGATGGTTCAAATTGCGCTCGCTTCTTCGTCGGAGTCGGACTAGGGGAAATGGGCTTAACCGTCCTGAAAGGTCTCAGTAAAATATAGATCGAAATGCAATTGGAACAACGCACTGGGTTGGATCACCGTTGATTGCCTCAAACTCAATGTCCTTCCACTTCCATGGCGAGCTTCGGGCATCACAATTCGTGCTCTCAAACGTCAACAAGAGTGCAAAACGAGCGGCCTCTTCGGCATGCAAGCCTTGGCGGTGTTCGAGCCGCAGGTTGGCTTGATGCAGATGACTGCAAGAGCATGGAAAGAACCGAGAGTTTAGACTTTCGAAGAGTCGTCGAGCTTGCTCTTGCACATTCGGCCAATACATGGACTGCGAACGACGTCTTTTCTCTGCTCGCAGTGGCTCCAGCCGAATTGAGCTCGAAGTCAACCGCTCTAGCTTGTCAATATCTCTGTCAATATTGCTCAGAAGATCTTGATACTTCGGCATATTGAGCCCACCCTTAACTCGTCTTAGTAGACGGCGATAGTTCATGCGTGATTTATCTTTGATGTCATCGCTTGTTACGATCGAAGTCTGATTTCTTGTTAGCCAACACCGTCTTCCAGTCCATCACTCAGCTTACATCTCTGGTTATACCTAACCACTTGCAGAGCTTCTCGATCCGCTCGTTGAGCATTTTGTTCAATTTCAGGTATGCCTCGTAGTTCGGACCAAGCCGTCCCTTCAGCGCTGACTGAAACAGCTCGTTGGCCCAGGCGGCGTTACTGTGCTGCACCAAGAGTTCGTTTTCCTCTGGATCCGTGAGGCTCAGCGCGTGGATTAATGAATGGCAGGAATCTGTGTAGACTCCCATCGATACGCCAAATTGGGCTCTCATATCTTCGAGGTCGTATTCATACACTTTCATACCTTGCATGATAGCAAGCTACGCAGGCGTCAGGATCTTCCTTCGTAGGGCGCTTTCTCAATTCTCAATACTCACCCCCTTGCCATAGCGCTCTAGCCCGCCGATCACCAAAGGGATGCTACCAAGTATCACACCGACAACCTCAATACCTGCCATAGTGTGGAGATCGAAGCGTCTGAAAGGTCCGAAGAAAGACGGGGCTGGGATGATATCTGCTGTTTGTACCACCTTCCATTTTTAACGAAGTCCGGCGTGGATTACGTCAATTGGATGCGACAACCAGGATAGAAGCTTAATCGAGGGCGGCCAACACATTAACCCCGCACCTCTTATATAGTTATCGTTCGAGCCTGCGACGCTCATATCTGATTGCTGTAGCGACGATGCCGGTTCTCATTTCGCACGTTCACACAAAATGCTATGAGTCGTTCGAACAGCTTCTTGAAGCCCTTCAGCATCCGGCCCGAGATTTTGCGACCCAGTTTTCACTCACTGAAGCAAGCGAGGAGTTCGACAAGTACAAGATTTGGGCTGGCAATGTTGGCGCTGCTCATACGGGTAGACGCTACGAAATATCTTTGGACTATCGGCTCCGAGAGGCGTCTTTCATGAAGAGTCAAGTCGTCGCTCTGCTCGAGACACTTTTGAAACATCTTTCAGCCGCAACGTCTATCAGTTTGGGCAAGCGGCTGCCATTCGAAGAAGACACTTCTGAACCGTGCGAAGATGACTTGGACACGCTGGAGGATCAGCAGGACGTGAATATATCTTCCGACGAAGATGTCTGGGAGGCGTCATCCGACTTGAGCTCGGAGAGCGATGGCTCTCAGTCACCCGATCGAGCTCATGATCTCATCCTGACAAACCGAATCACCACCAAAGCGGAACCAATCGCCCCTGGCCCAGTAAAAGAGATGACACGCCTGCTATCCTCCATTAAATTTACGCTTGCATGCTTATATCGTATACCAATTCGTAAACCGGCGCCGTTGGACCGTTTGCAGCACCAGACCACTCATGTCTCGTCTTATTATCAGCATTTTGACGCACTATATGTCAGGGACAAGTTTCCCCAATTGAATGAGAGTGCGGCTTTGCGGTTAGGAGGAATGATCACTCGTCGTCGTCAGATCTTGAAATACAGAGAAGAGCATAACGAAAGGCTTGCCACCGCCCGCACACAGTCTGTGCTCTATCCGTCCTTGCTTCAGCCGTCTTCAAAAACCGGGTACACGTTCCCAGATCCCATCGGAAATCAAAACGTGCAAGCGACATCTACGACTCTAGCGCTGAGTCAAGCGACAAGTAGTCAGTTCACCTTGAGGTCAAAAGCAACCACCTTCCAACCTGGCCTTTTGCCACAAGATCTGGAACATGACGTTCATCCAACAGCGTTATATGCGCCTTCCGCTGTGGAATCGAAAACTTCGATAGCTTCTAGCTATGCGAATAACGATTTGCGCGTTGCAGTCCCGCCACGCCCAAAAGATGCGGAAGGTCGCGAGCGCGAGATGTTCGAATGCCATTACTGCCTCATCACGACCCGCGTCACCTCGACACGGAGCTGGAAGTAAGTTTTTCTAGAGCCGCAATCGCCGCCTGGTTAATACGACTGGAAGCGTTCCTTGAAGCAAACTGAGCGTCTGGCATGTCTTCATGATATAACAAAGCTGACTGGTCTATAGAAAGCACATCTTTGATGACCTCCAGCCATATGTCTGTACTTTTGGAGATTGCGAACTCTTCGATCACTTCTTCAAGAGCAAAGAAGAGTGGTTTCAACATGAGTCTCAGCAACACCGAGCCAAGTGGTTCTGCAACACCGAACATCACCCGCTGTATGATACAGAAAGTGAGTTCCTAACACACATGAAGGATATGCACAGAAATGAATTCGTCGCGTCAGCATTTGAGCGTATGAAGAGTGTATTCCGTTACTCGGTCTCGAGCATGAAAGGAATATGCAATCTCTGCATGCGAGAGTCGACGAATCTAAAAAACCATGTTTCACGCCACTTGCAGCAAATGGCTTTATTTGCTCTTCCACGAGTCAACGAAATAGCCGGTAGTGGATACGTGGAGCAAGACACTCTTCCTTCGGAAAGCCGCAATGTGATACACCGGGGAACAGGTGAAAGCCTTCCAAGCGACGACAATGATTCTTCTCAGAGCACCAACAAAAAATCTCCTGGACATCTCTCGACAACGAGTCACGATTCTTGGGAAGGTGGTATCGACGATGCTTTTGAAACCGTCGATGTCCCCGATTCTGGGGAGCAGCATTGGGACAAGGTAACAAATAAGTTTTCGCAAGCTCGCGCGCTGCCACCTGAACCTGTTTCGATGGCGGAAACACATCACGATGCGCACCAACAGGTTGCTCTTGACGAAAAGAAGAACGAAACGCGGTGGTGGAAGAGCTCTGAAACTTGGAACAGATTGTTGCTGGAGAAGCAGCTGCATCTACTGGATACTCTAATTCAACAACAGGAGGAGGAAGAAGCTCGCGATACCTTAGAAAATGTGCGGCAACATCTGATCGATGGTGATGTCTCTTACCCACACTGGTGCGATTTCGAGAAAATGATGCGCGACCTTTTTCACGACATCACCAAGGTTTGGTTCTTCGCATGTGCGGTATCAACGTCGCTAATTTGAAGTCAGCCAACTCACTGGTCCGACTACGTCAACAAGCTTAACATTGAGAAAAAATCTCTTCCTGGTTTTGTGAGTAGTAATCGATCCTCTGTGCCACCAAAACCATAGTCGAAGACTAACTTTGTAGCCCCGTTTCCGTCATGGCGACTTTCTGCTTCGCGCAGACTCTCGCGGGTGGCCTTACCGCGACGGAGTTGTACAGTATCCACTTCTACTCAACAAATCTGTAGAATGGTCCTACCGAGTTTTGTTTAACGATGTTGGCAAACCTCGCTATCGCGGTGATCGTGCGTGGCTCACAGAAAGCGAGCTTCAAGAGGCGAACCGCGGATTATTTCCCACGTACAATCGCATAAACAGAACTTTACCTTGGAAATCGCCACCTTCCGGGCACATGCCTTTCATCGATGGTCATGCTCTAGAAACATCTGCTCCAGCAATAGTCGACGTCACAGTGGAGGATAACCTTGGCCTCGCCGCGATCAGTCGATTGAGGTTGCAGATTGATGTCCTTAAGTTTTTGATAAGCAACTTGGCTGCAACACTACATTACGAATGTCCCGAATGTCTAGGGAAAGGCCTTTCAACCTGCAACGCATGCAGTCATGGAAAAGGCAACTGCCCTGTTTGCAGAGGACGTGGTCTGGCCGCATGCAATGTCTGCGGCGGTGCAGGAGAGTTACGCGAGGAAGGCCGCTTAGCTTCGGAGGTTACTCCATTCTTGCTCCGGCTTTCGAAAATTGTGGTACGTTGGTCCGTTGACCTGGGTGCGAAGTGGCCACTGGGTATTGAGAACCATTTAGATGAGCTTTGCTAACTATGCACACCAAATTCTAGGAACACCTTGAAACCTCTCGATTCCCGTACTTGAAATGGTCAAAATATGAGAGGGCCATTCGTGATCAAATCAAGGCATTGGAACAGGAGCAGATGAGACGTGATGTCAAGTGGCTCGAAGCAGGGGACTTCGAGGTCAGTTCAGATCTGCTGCTTTACCACATTGACGACTCTTTCTAAACTCTAGCACAGAGCGTAATCATTGGCACGATACGTGTATTGAGCTGGTTACACCAAGATCTCGTAAGCACAGCATTTTGTCGGTCCATTGTATCATTCTGATTATGGCAGCCGAAGTTCCAGATCGGGGACGAAGTCAACCTCCGCGGTGTGAATTATGGGAGTGAAAATTTCTCCAACACCAGTCCAGCGCGAGTCCGGCATCGAAGAGTATATGATGAACTTGCGATTTGGCCGAATGAGTTCGGGTGGTGGTACGAGATAGGCTGGTACACACGGGACACATTGCAGACTTGGTGGATCATCGGTACATCGCTACAGCCAGCGCCTGTATCCAAGCACGGTCGGAATGGGGAAAAAGACTCTGTTGCCATGCCGGACCAAGAGTCCTTCACCTACAGGAAGTCCCGTTTCAAGCCCTATATATGTCAGCAGAGTGAGGCATGTCGACGGGCTTTCTACTCGCTTACCGATCTCATGGAGCATGAACGGGAAAAGGGGGCTCGCTGCACGTCAGATATGAAGGGAACGGCTATACCGCAAATAGTTCGGCAACTCTGACTATGTCGGCATCAAGGCCGTATGGGAAGACCAGCAGTGTCCAAACAATATTGTACAATGCAAGAAGATGTCTACCATCCACATAATAGAGCATTCACAAGTATCAAACAGAATAACATATCAGACACAAGTCTTCTATACACGACGAACATCTAATAAGCCCAGCATTATACAGAGTCACGCGTATAAGCGCTACTCTTGAAACGCCATGCCCTTCCATCCCGTACAGGTATCCTAAACGCCATATCCTGAACCACCATCCACCTCCACATCTACATCACTCGTGCCAGAACCCCATTACTCATCAGCACCTAGTTCTGAGCCATAACATCCACGTATCTCCCGCCCTTCTTCTTTTTCGCTGCCGGCCCCTTCCTCGCCTGCGGCGCCCCAAGCAAATCATCAATACTACTCGCCGTGCTCATCCCCGTGCCAGGACGAGACGGTGGGCCCGAGCCGGCTGCAAGCATAGGCGGTCGGAGAACAGGCGGCTTGCCACTTTCGCTATCAGACGGTACACCCGGGGTAGAGGACCGCGACGTTGGCAGACCCATTGGCGGGGGCATAGAAGAGCTGCGTTGAGGATTCGACGTCGGAGCGCGTGTGGGCGGTGCGCTGAGATGCGAACCTCCGGGTAGAGAGGACGGCGGACCCATACCGCTGGTTCCGGAAACAGCACGGCTTGGGGGACCGCTCCGAGGAGGCGGCGGCGTAGCCATGGGTTTCGTAGCTTCCGTCGCGCCGCCCTTCTTGTTAACCCACTTTTTCAGATCGGCATCGTAGTAGAATGAGCTCTCTTCTCCGAGTTTGGCCTTGATAGGGCCAGGTCCCGCGTTAGGATCCTTCTTGAACCAGCCGCCGAACCAGCCTTTCTTTGCTCCACCGTCCTTGTCGCGCTTGGCGTCTTCTTCGGCTGCTTTGCGAAAGGCCTCGTCGGCTTCTTTGTCGGCGTTGGATTTGCCATTGATTTTGAGAGAGGCTGCACGGTTGACTAGATCGTCATCGTCGTCCAAGTCCATGATGGACTTCTTGGGTTTCAAGGATGGTTTGTTATCCTCGTCATCATCTGGCTTGTATGGCTCGTAGGCCGGCGGTTCGTAAGAGTTAGTGGGAGGGTCGTACGTGCTTGAAGGCGGTTCGTAGCTGCTAGGTGGTTGCGTAGAGGCTGCGGACGGGTCGTCGAAATTGGCCGATGGTTGGTATCCTCCAAACGATGGCGCTGGTTCCTCTGTAACAGGCGAGGGTTGGTACGGGCTTCCAAAAGAGAGTTGCTGGGTGTTGTGCTCCGCTCTGAGAGGGGAATACGACTGCGATTTGACGAGTTGCGGCTGCAGACCCGATGGGCTAAAGTGAGATTGCGACGGGGTGTACGGGCCTGACATGGTAGGCGATGGAAGGTATGTGTCTGAAAAGGTGCGCATCCCTCCATCGGACTCCATAGACGGGCGGCCTTGAGATGCATATTGTGGTCGGGTCGATTCCAATGACGCCCTAGGTGCATACGTGTTCGATGGTGCATATCTCGAACTGCCGGCGGGTGCAGGGGCGGAAGGTGCAAACTGACCAGACATGGCGCTGTATAGGTCCGCGTTGGACGCTGTAGGGCTGAGCGTAGGTGAACTACCAGCAAACTTCGCGAAAGGTCCCACCTCCGCGCCTGTACCACTGTTTGACGCCGCATCATCATTATCTCCAGCGATGAAGTTGTTGAACTTGGATAGTAGCGAGCTGGAGACCTTGTCCATACTCGGCTTGGAGATCCAAGAAGAAGATCCGTCTTTGGGCGACTGAGAAAGACGCTTGGTCAAGTCGTCTAAGACGGCGATGAAGCTTCCGTTGTAATATGGTGAAACTCTTGTCGTTGCCTTCATCGCCGCTGCGATGGCGTCGCAGTATGCCTGTGCGTCTGCGCGATGACCGTACTCGGCCAAACGATATGCGTGGGAGAGCTTGTAGTTTTGCAAGTGAGGAATGATGTGGGTGCCTCCTGGTGCAGACAGGGATAATCCGAACTCATATACTTCGGTAAGGAGAACTGGTTCGAGGTCAACTCCCAACTCCAGGGGATTTTGACGGTGGTCAGCGCCAATAAGCACAATGTCGGCCTGGGCATCATCGACACCGGAAAAGATGGTCACAGCACGGGCAAAGATGAAGCAAATATGTGCTGCTTCAACTCGACCATAGCCTGCCAACAGTCTTCCAAGCGAGAGCAAAGAAGCGGCGTCGCCTTCACTTCGGTTGTTCAAGACGAGCGAGAGTGTCTCTTGCCACTTGTCCAACCCTTGCAAGGCGTTCTGTGTTGCTCCCCCACCGTCTGTACTCATCATCTGGAAGCCAGCGCGGGCGGATGCCGGGACAAGTTCGTCAATGCAATCGTCATGATTGCCGGCGAATACCTCGTAAAGCACTGCGAGTGCCTGGTTATCACGACCCATCTTCTTGACCTCCTTTCGGACGAATTCCTGCACAACCTGCTTCCAGACATCCTTGTTGAGAGTGGATGACAGAAGCATAGCATGAGCCCAGAGACGCTGGTCTACCGCGTGCCAGACGGCCTTTTCGCGGTCACCCTTGGTGAGAAGAGTCCTCAGTTCTTCTACCGCACGGGGGTCTACAGGGTCGGCCTGCACAGCCGTATTGGATCTAGACCGTCGGCCAACGAGATCCGCGGCAGTCGAAAAGGAAGCTTCTCCTTCGACGGGTGTCTCCGATGCTGGGGATAACACTTGCCTGACCGCCGCCTCCGCGATTTTGTTACCAGTCAATTGTCCATCATTGTCCACGTGCACTTGTAGAATCTTCCAAAGCAGCACCTTCTCTTCCAGTCGCTTCAAGTCATCTGCGGGCAGAGAGTGCTCAAAGCCAGGGGTCTTGAGCTGCTTCTCAAAAGCTTCGATACGTTGGGCCAGCCAGGACAACACGTCCTTCTTTTTGCCCTTGGCTTTGAGTGGGCCTGGGAACCTGGCAACATCTTCCAATACAGGCAACGAATCCTTCACACTCCGGATTTTGACTTCGCCGGGACAACATTTCATCATAGGCATCGTAGCACCGCCGCCGTACCGAGGTATTTGCTTGGGGAAGGTAGTGACGAGAGTCCCTCCTAAGCCCCAAGTGAAAACGGGTGCCCCTTTCCAGCGTTGAAGTGGATCAGCTGCACGTTCGTCCGTTGGTGCAATAAAATCGTACTCGAGAGACATTTGTCGACGGTGCGGGATAGTGTTCACGTGTTGGGTCGCAGGTTGCACTCCAAAACTTGGCGCCCCGAATGTGGAAGGCTGCGACCCTACACCATGTGCCGACGCAGGTCTTTCGTAAGAGGCACCGCTAAACTGCTTCATCGTGGCCGAAGGGGATTGCGATTGGGCTCGCGGTGGTGGGGCTACGCTCAGACCCTGCGCAGGTTGACCCGGCTGGTATTGGGGCGTGTAGTTTCCTTTCTTCCTTGGTGAGCTAACGGCAGAGGAGGGTATGCTTCGTGTGGGTGGCGTTTCGGATCGAACAGGTATTTGCGGTGCAGATGACTGAATTGATGTCTGTTCCTCATTCTCATTGACACCTTCTAGAGGAGTTCTATAGGAGACGCGGGGTACGCCTTCAGCAGAATGCATAGTATGGTGATTGGAGACATGGCTAGCATGGTGTTCCGGTGTGGTTGAAGATCCATCGTTCGGATGAGGCTGGGTGTGGAAGGCTAGGGGGCTAGAAGTACGTGGTGCGTACGGCTGAGCCGGAGGTCGAGGCGGACCGCTCGGTGGGGTAGAGGGAAAAGACCCTTGGATAGTTCCTGGTTGCGCGGGAGGAGGGGCGGGCGAGTAGCGTGCATTTGCGGTAGGGGGTGCAGGGGAATAACGCGCGTTGGCAGCTGGGCCTCCCGGCGCGGGGGCTGGAGAATATCGATTCGATGCTGGCGCTGGCGGGGGCTGCGGCACAGGGAGACTATTCGAGCGGACAGGTGCGGTTGGCTGATCAGGAAAGACTGGTAGTCGCTCCGGCTGTTGCAATTGGGAGACGAGATTCTCGGGTTCGTGGCGAACTTCGTTTCTCAACGAGGACCAAGACGCGGTCCGTTCTTTAGGAGGGTACCCATGGGCCGCTGGGGGTTGCGAGGCTACGTGCGATGTGTGATGACGAACTGTCCGAGGTTTTGGAGCCACGGGCAATTCGGCGAAGAAGTCACTGGAGGCTGTTCTCGCCGGCGTAGCAGGTTTTGGAGGGGCATTGGGCGGTAGACCTGACATCTGAGGTTGCATCGAATGACCAGAAGGTGGCGGAGACAAGCTGGCGGCTGACATGTTGGAAGGCGGCGGAACAGGAGCGCCAGCGTTTGATATACTGCTAGTCCTTGGAGGAGGTGGAGCAGGCTGCGAGGCTGGAATAGAAGTGGTGCGGTGAGCGGGTCGTCTTCGAGGGGTTATCACATCGTCGGGTAAATCGTATGGAGAGGAGTATCCGCCTTTGGCCTTGTCGGCAAAGCTTTGTGCAGAACTCGGTATGGTCGGCCGTACCGGCTGTTGCATGTACGGAGATGCCTGGTTGTAGGCGCCATGGGGAAAGCTGGGAGTAGTAGCAGGCTTTTGGTTGTTTGTAGCAAAGTTGTTGAATTGGGCAGCTGGCGCACCAAACGCATTCACGGGGGGTTGTTGTGCTTGAGAGGTCTGCGGAGCGTAGCGACTTGTGGAGGGGAGTGCTTGGACGGGTTGCGCTGGCTCCGATGGCTCGTCTTCAAGGAAGCCCTCATCGTCGTCAAGCTCAAACAGCGGAGTGTCCTCGGCGTCTGGCAGGAAGTCATCGTCTAACGGTATATCCCAGTCTGAGCCTGCACCTGTCGCGGGCTGCGAATTCGCATCTAGCACCACATGAGCGCCGGGACTTTGCTCTGTGGAAGGCTGGGGTTCTACTGGCTGGCTCGCGATGCGACCAAAAAAGTCGTCGCGGTCCTCAGTGCCCCAATCGGTGTCTTCCCCTGTATTACCTCCGGCATTTGAGTCTCTGATGACCTCGTCGCCGACGGTTGCACCACCACCTGCAGCCTGGTTTGCGAGGGGCGCATCCAGAGGAGTTTCCAGTGGCGCATCCTGTGGCATACCACCAAGATCGAACACCTCGCCAGACATGCCCCAGTCGTCGGTCGTCGGCTCTTCATCAGCGATGAGTGGCGCGTCTGCATTTTCAGCCACGGCGTCCTCTAGGAGGGTGGTTTCTCCTTGATGCTCGTATTGTTGTGCCGGATCCTCGTCCGAAGACTCTGCCTCGCTCTCGTCATTCTCCAAGCCATTCAACTCCGTATGCGCGTCCTCGGCCGTGTCGTGTCCAAGACTCAACCCCTGCGTCGCTTCCACGAGCTCGTCCGCTTCGGCCCCGTTAACTCCGTGGCCATTGATCTCGACCTCGGGTTGCGGTGGAGCGCTTTGGGAGGCAACTCCAGAGCCGTAGCGGTCATAGAAGTCATCGTCCGATGTGGGTTCGCGTTCGCGTTCGGGCACGCCGTTGCTGACATGCGTGGGTATCGCAGTGGGTATCGTAGAGGCGGCTGATATGGTTGGCAGCTCATCCTCGTCGTCCAACTCCTGATCGAGCTCTGGCTTTGATTCCGGAATAATCTGCGGAGACGGCTGCTGGTCCGGCGCAATAGTTGTCAAATTGTCGGGGGATTCGTGGTTGGGTCGCAGCGCGGGATTCCACGACGGCGCAGTAGGCGAGGTCGTAGAGTCGCCGCCGTACGCGTAGGAGAAGTTGGGCCCGTCGTCCTCCATGGCTCTAATTATCGTATAATGGCAAAGGGGTATATGTAAGTACTGTGCGATTGTATCAGCGGTGAACCGGACGTGCAGCAACGCAGACGGCGAAGATGGCGAGCTCTGGGAGTGCGCATGGAGAGGGCGGGAGCGGCGTCTTTGGCGCAAGCAGTCTCCGATGAAGATTTGACACACGAGGCCAATATGCGATCACTGTGGTTGCGCAAACGTGGGCCGGACAGGACAGAACCGCGGGCGCGCCGGAGAAGGGAGCAGGCGCTGGCCATCCCTTTCCACGCACGGGGTAAGACGTACCTTGTACAAGAGAAGTGAAGATAGGCCACCGTCGACACGGCAGTGGTGAAAAGCCTGCGGAGGGAAACAGGCGCGCTGGGTTAGCAAAAGGACACGATGCAAGGCGGCATGGTCGACATGCAGAGTGATGATGGGTAAAGGCCATCTGTTCGGGCCAAACGTTAGTCTCAACGTGATGCCCATGCCCCTGCACCCTATGCATCAGCGGCGACTTAGCCACGTGTGGCGCATCCCGACCGCGACCCTACCACCACCACGTCCGGCGCGCTTTTCACGGCCAGCTGCCCTTTTTCTTACGCTTACAGCCGTCGCACATACACTCCTCTTGACGCCGTAGTCATCTGCGAAGATCAACACACCTCCTCGGTCCTGCCCCCGTGTTGCGCCGCGAAACGGCATATCTGGCCGCCTGGAGCCCCCAAGGAACACGGCGACACTCCCGCGGACCCCCGACAACGCCGACAGTGTCCCGAAACACTCGCAGTAAAAGCGGACATGTCGACGACATAGCCAGATCTACTCCGCACCGCTTCCCTCCACCGCAGCGCTCCCATGCGCCATGGCCGCGCCGCACCAATACCACCAGCCAAATGCCGCCGACGACGATAGCGACCTCGAGCTTGATCTTGAGGAGCTCGACCCCCTCGCCGCAAACTCCCGCTCCACCGATTCTCCGCCGCGCCGGCAGTCGAAAGAGCACAGAAAGCCGTACCATGAGCTAGGTGCGAGGATACCACTGCGCAACCTGAGGGTTGGCAGGCTACGGAACAGAAAGAACAAGGAGCCGGAAGAGGAAGACCTGAGAGGACTCTTGGATGACGATGATGTCGCCAATAGACACTCAAACGGCAGCTATGGACAGTCTGGAGACGACGATGCGCCCCTGTTGCCCTCCCACAACGTGCGGCAAAATCATCAGCGCGCCCCCAGCACCCTCTCCCGGATCCAGTCCACAATGCGCCTGCCCAGTTTCCTCTCCAGTCCGAACAAGCCGGATATACAGCTGGGAGAAGGTGGACAGCACTCGGACGCTGAAGAGGAACACGACCCTACCACCCAGCGAATTGTTGCCGCCGGACAGCCTCAAACCTCGCGGTTCCCAGCAAACGCCGTTTCTAACGCGAAATACACACCCTGGAGCTTCCTCCCGCGCACCCTGTACAACGAATTCTCATTCTTCATCAACATGTATTTCTTGCTTGTTGCCATGTCGCAGATTATACCCGCGTTAAGACTCGGCTACCTTTCGACCTACATTGCACCTTTGGGCTTTGTCATCACCATCACTCTCGGGAAGGAGGCGCTTGATGATATTGCCCGGCGGCGCCGCGATGCGGAAGCGAATGCAGAGCCGTACACCGTGTTGAGGTTCGAGGAGAATGGCGTAGGAAACGGACTGGCGCCGGACAGGAGCTCCGCTAGGAGGCGCAGGCTACGGAGGGGACGACATGGGAACGGTCGATTGACCGACATCGAAGACGAGGAGCAACAGGTGTCGACAACGAACGGTGCATCCACTGCTACCTTCTGGGAAGTCACCAAGCCTTCTAAGAATCTAAAGGTTGGCGATGTCGTCAAGCTCGGCAAGGACCAGCGAGTGCCGGCGGACATGGTAATTCTGAAGAGTTATTCCCAAGATGCTACTCCGCCACCGGTTGCCAGGCCCAACATGGCGGAAAGCTCTTCGTCGCTCATCGATGGCTTAGACGACAATCCTACGCCGTCAGAACGTATACCCACCAATATTGGCGCAGCTCCTGGGTCTTCAGGAGAAGCTTTCATCCGGACCGACCAGCTGGATGGAGAAACAGACTGGAAGTTACGTCTGACATCCTCCTTGACGCAACATTTGGACGTGGGAGAGTACACGAGGCTGCGCATCGTTGCAGGCAAGCCAGATCGGAAGGTCAACGAGTTCTACGGGACGCTCGAGCTTCATCCTCAAAGACAGCCACAATATGACGCTGTTGAACAAGAGGATTCTGCGAAACCCCAGGTGAAATCTGCGCCTCTCAACATCGACAATACAATATGGGCAAATACTGTGCTGGCATCGAGCTGCAATGTCCTCGCAGTGGTCGTATATACCGGTCCGCAGACCCGCCAGGCCCTGTCAACATCGCCATCAAGGTCAAAGACTGGTCTCTTGGAACTGGAGATCAACTCTCTGACCAAGTTCTTGTGTATCTTTACATTGTCTCTTTCTTTCATCCTCGTTGCACTTGCGCGCTTCCGCGAGATTGATGGCCGGCAATGGTATGTTTCGATGATGCGGTTCCTGATTCTCTTCTCCACCATCGTTCCGGTCGGTCTGCGAGTAAATTTGGATATGGGCAAGTCGGTCTACGCTTGGTTCATCGAGCATGACAAGAGCATACCAGGTACAGTTGTACGGACAAGTACCATCCCAGAAGATCTCGGGCGAGTTGAGTATCTCTTGAGCGACAAGACGGGCACTCTCACCCAGAATGGTAAGCTCTCATTTGGCTCCTGAGACATTATCCTGACTCTTTCTAGAAATGGAAATGAAAAAGATACACGTCGGAACAGTATCTTACGCCAACGAAGCCATGGACGAGGTGGCTTCCTATGTTCATCAGAGCTTTACCACTCCCGCAGGAGAACCTCCATCTTACGTGACGCCCTCGTCCACCTATGTCGCACCTCTAACATCCGCAACACGTACACGAAGAGAGATCGGGTCTCGTGTTCGCGATGTCGTCCTCGCACTAGCCCTTTGCCACAACGTAACCCCGACCACCGAAGAGGTGAACGGAGAGACAGTCATCAGCTATCAGGCATCCTCCCCTGATGAGATTGCCATCATCCGATGGACCGAAGCTGTGGGCCTGAGACTATTGCAACGCGATCGCGAATCCATGACACTTCTATCAAGCGAGAGCGGCAATGTCGTCGTCCGCGTCCGGATTCTGAACGTATTTCCCTTTACCTCGGAAAGCAAAAGGATGGGCATTGTCGTCAAGTTCTACCATGGCCCTCTTTCGTCTGCTGCCGAGGACGACAGTGAGATTTGGTTCTATCAAAAAGGTGCCGACACAGTTATGACTTCCATTGTCGCTGCAAACGACTGGCTCGAGGAGGAAACAGCGAACATGGCGAGAGAAGGCCTTCGAACGCTCGTGGTCGGTCGCAAGAAGCTATCGACGCAGACCTACCAGGACTTCGTTGCCAAGCATGCGCAAGCTTCCCTATCTCTCCACAACCGTGACAATGCAATTGCGGACGTAGTCAAGGAATATCTTGAGCGCGATCTGGAGTTACTTGGAGTGACGGGTGTCGAGGACAAGCTGCAGAAGGACGTCAAGCCATCGTTGGAGCTGCTGCGCAACGCGGGAATCAAGATTTGGATGTTGACCGGTGACAAGGTTGAGACTGCTCGCTGCGTGGCTGTAAGCTCCAAGCTAGTCGCACGCGGGCAGTACGTCCATACGATTGCAAAGAGTGAGTCTGGTCGAACGATCTCGGATCAGGATATACTAACTTCTTCCAGTGAAACGTAAAGACCTCGCCCACACATCTCTCTCCTTCCTCCGCGGCAAAACAGACGCCTGTCTGCTTATCGACGGCGAATCCCTTGCCCTCCTCCTAACTCACTACCGCCAGGAGTTCATCTCCCTTGCTGTTCAACTCCCCGCCGTCGTCGCCTGTCGCTGCTCCCCCACCCAGAAAGCTGACATTGCCTACCTCATCCGCGACTACACTAAGAAACGCGTATGCTGCATTGGCGACGGTGGCAACGACGTTAGCATGATCCAAGCCGCCGACGTGGGCGTCGGCATCGTCGGAAAAGAAGGTCGCCAAGCCTCTCTCGCCGCCGACTTCTCCATAGAGCAATTCTGCTACCTCACAAAGCTACTCGTCTGGCACGGTCGCAACTCATACAAACGCAGCGCCAAACTCTCCCAATTCGTCATCCACCGCGGCCTCATCATCTCCATTTGCCAGACCGTCTACTCCATCGCCACCTCCTTCGAACCCAACGCTCTCTACAGGGACTTTCTCCTCGTCGGCTACTCAACCATCTACACCATGATGCCCGTCTTCTCGCTTGTGCTCGACCGCGATGTCGACGAATCCGTCGCAAATCTCTACCCGGAACTTTACGGCGAGCTCAAACTCGGGCGCTCCCTCAGCTACAAAAGCTTCCTCATCTGGGTCCTCGTCTCCATCTACCAAGGCTCCATGATCCAGGGGCTCTCGCAACTGCTCGTCGGCGTGGCCTCAACGTCGGACCTGGACCACCCCACCAATCTCGCCGAGCACATCGTGTTCAAACAGATGGTCAGCGTGTCCTTTTCCGTGCTTGTCATGAACGAGCTCGTTATGGTGGCCATGGAAGTCACGACGTGGCATTGGCTCATGGTTGCGTCTATTGTGGGGACGGCCGGGATATATTTCGGGAGTGTGCCGTTCTTGGGCAGGTATTTCGAGCTGGGGTATGTGAGCAGTCTTGGGTTTTGGTGGCGGTTTGCGGTAGTGGGGTTGGTCAGCTTGGTACCGCCTTATGCGGCGAAATTGCTGGGGAGGAGGTTGAAGCCGCCTAGTTATCGGAAGGTGCAGGGGGTGTAGATGGTGGTAATTCTTTTGGTCGTTTGTACTTCTTCATCTTTTCTCTGGCGTATTGGTGGTTAGGTGGATTGCATAGCGTGTTGTTGGATGCTTTTGGAATTCATTGTTGGTGGCATTGGCATTTTTTCTTGTGCGCTCGCGGTGTCGTGGTCGCGTTTTGTTGCGTTGGGACACACGCCATATGGTCGTAATCCTGGCAGTTTAGAGCGAAGTCATCCTTTTGTCATATACTCACACGCCCTACCATACTCGAATCTCCCTACCATCATAAGACACTGCTTTTTCACATCAAAAATTTTCGAATGTATTCTAGTGCAAGTCTTCCTACAGCATTGTGAAGGGAAGGAAGTAAAGTAAAATTAAAAGGAACAGAGACCTTTGTATCCAGCATTGGGCTACGGAGCTGCACACTGCAAAGCTCATCGATAGGGGCGTCAGTACGTGATACCTTTAGCCGCACTCTACACTATCATGATTTTACGACGCCTCCGTCTCAAGTTCATCTCTCAGGTTATTTTAACATGTATGACTGTTGAAGTCGTTCCTGTCGTACGCAGTCCCGTCGACTCTCCAGGCATCCAGAGAGACATCAAATCCAGGTGGCGGTTCAAGGGCACTCTCGTCTCCAAGACGCATTACATGCGCTCAGGCTGGTGAGCGCAACGTACCTCGGAAGTGAGCACGGAACCTGCTCTCACTTCCGGCTCCACCAAAGCTCCAACCACCGCCTGACTAACCTCTCACTTAGCGCTTACCTAAGCACTGGATACTAATACCTCGCTCGCGCGCGCCCAAGTTCCTGCTCTTTATACTTACCTTCTTGCGAGTTCTTGCGCTCATCGATGCGAGACTCTGAGATTTTCGCCTGCATTGCACAGCGCGGTGTGGAAGTCTCACGAATTGCCTTCGGGTACTTCGGCGGGGCAATTTTTGCTGGACGCTTCTGCTGTTTTCTTTTCATTGATCCTGTTGCCTTGCGGCGATGGGTTGAGGAAGAGTTTTTGCTTGGTGGATGAAGGTTGTTGGAGGGATAGTGACGTGTCATAATGCGGTGTAGGGTGCCAGGCTGGGAGAGATCATCGTCGCTGTTGCTGGGCGTATGAGATTTGATGATGCCGTGCTATCGTACATTGTAGGGTCATGAGGATTGGCAAAGAATAGCTCTATATAACTACAAATTTGCTTCTCGAAGCCTGCAGGTACTCGGCTTGCTATGCTGCTGCATATGCGGCTACGCTACCCTTCGCTGCTCATCAACTGCTGTGACGCCGGCGGCGTGCTCGAGCTCTACCGCGAGCGATGCTTTGACGGACTGTTCTAAAGCCAGACGTAGCCTGCCTTGCCCTCGTGGCGAAGCTGTGCTATCGCGGGACGCTGGTACTCTGCTACCACCAGTCTCAATGTGTATACATGCCAGGATCATGTCCCTGTCTCTCATCCAGCTTTGCCTGCCCCATCAACGTGTGCATTTTCCCCCGATGCCTCGCCCTCTGCGGGGACAGAAGCCTTGCCCTCTGTATACGCAACCTCAGCGCCCTCACCATCCACACCCTCACCATCCTCCAGACCTTCCTCCTCCCCCTTCTCCTCCCCAAGCGCCCGATATTTCCGCCGCTTCTTCTTACTTGCACTACTCTTCTTCTTCGCCACCTCCCTCCCCTTCACCCTCGTCCTCGCCTGGTCCCCCAGCTCCAGCTCCTCAAGCTTATCCTGCAGCCACCGCCTCGCGAACCTCCTGTTCTGGTCCCGACTACGCGTTTCCTGGCACTTGACTACAATACCAGTGGGCAAGTGCTGCAGCTGTACGGCACACGATGTTTTGTTGATCTTTTGGCCGCCGGGCCCGCTGCCTCTGAGGAAAGACTCGGTTATTTCGGATTCGATGATGGGGCGCCGGGGTGGGAGGGGCTTTGCCGGGAGTATTGGTGTACTGCTGAAGCTGCGTTGGAATGGAGTGGCATGGCGGGTGAGGGCGGAGGTGCTGGGTGTGTGGGCGCGGATGCGGAGGAGGGTCGGAAGACGGTGGATGGGTGGGAGAGACATTGAGGTCTGTTCAAGGTTGCTGGCGGTAAAGACGGAGCGTCATAATAGCATAAAGCATGGAAAATTCGACGCAGACTTCGACATCATAGCTACCTACATTATGCCGCTAAGGCGAGCTCCCGCGATGTCGCGTATTATCCGGAGCAGGCCCCCCATCCTTGGATCTCACCGCATGCAATCTGACGTGGTCAGGAGCAGGCAGAATTTCGGGCATCCGCCCCTTTGGTTCTCCACCGCTCTACAATTCCACCCGTTGCGCTTCTACCCACCACCGACCTCTGTCAACCTACCCAGAAACCAGCAGGCACCGGCCGAACCCCCCACAAAGCCCCCGAGCGACCTCCCACCACGCAATGGCAGACTCAGCGTCCATTTCCACCGTGATCCTCCTCACCCTCGCCGCCGCTCTCCTCCTCGCCCTCATGCTCTACCCGTCCTCGCTCGTGCGCTGGCTCCAGCGCAAGCGCTACCAATATGAAGTCACATTTTCATTATACATGTTGACGTCGACGGAGAAGTTCATACTGAGTACGCAACAAAAGCCCCACCAACGCCAGCATTTTCCCTCGAACAGCCTACCACTCCATGCTTACACCGTCTCATACGCTCACTACTAATCTCGACCAACAGACTCCATGCTCTTCCTCATCCTCTCCCTCCTCATAATAGCCGCCTCGCTTTACCTCCCCGAACACCTCCTCACAATCGCAAACCGCATGTTCTACTACTTCTCCGGCGACGACTCCTCGCTGCCTGATGCCACCGCCGCAGGTGCGAAAGCACCATTCACAGGCGCCGCGACGCCGTTCCTGGCTAGTCAGCAGGGCGGACCTGCGGGGCCTGGACGGGGGTTTATGGAGCCGTAGAGAATGCTTTGTACAGGATGGAGAATCGACATACTGCTTTGGAGATGGGTGGGGTCCTGGGGCATGTGTGACAAGGCTATTGGATTGGCATGTGCGTCGGAGATTTATGCGGGTTTCCTGCGGTACTACGGCATGCGAAGGCTGCTAGGTTGCTCCAATGCTTCGCCGCCGGGGAAATTCCGTTCATCTCCGACCATATCCCATGGCGTATTGCAGAAAACCATAGCATAGCGGGCAGTTATTATACTTGCACAGTACGGCGTTAGTCATTGGGCTCCCCGAGGGCCGTTCTCTTGAGCTTAGACTCTGCTATAGAAGATACTACTTAATGTTAGAGGCCTACTATCTCGCCACAGAGTGTTTGCAACGAAGCGGCGTAGCATCGGAGAAGCGGTACCGTGCAAATACTGTGAGGCCGCAACCAACGAGATCGCGAGGTTTAGATTCGGTTCCGTGGACAGCGCTTCCTGCCTGTCATTCGAGGACGGTACGATACACCGCGTACCAGACGACGTGCCCACGCGGCGCACCCCCAAGCATCCAAGCGTTCCAGAACATTGCTGCATGCGGCGATGTGCGTCGATCGACCATGCAATACAGTACCCCATATGATTCGGTAGATTGCCAGTCATCTGGCGCGGCCCGGTTATCTGCGATCCGGCATAATTCACGCGCGCGCGGACTGCGATATCGCGTGCGCTATGGGATGCAGGGACGTGGTTTACCGGGCTCTGAATTAAGATCACGGGCGACTGGAGTAGGACTGGGATGTGGAGTTTTTTCGGGGACGAAGTATCGTACAGAGAAGTGAGGATGAGCTCGTCACTTTGTACGGAGCTATATGTATACCGTTGCGAAGCAATATCATACAACCATGCGAGTGACCCCGTACCCGTATGCGTCAAGCGAAGGTAAACAATCGAGGGGAAGATGTACAGCGAACTGTAGATGCCGAAAGATACAGGCACGGTGTGACCTGCAGAACGTTCATGAGCCTTGGGACCTAGCCGCTACCCAAGCCGTTCGTCGCTCATAAAAACAAAAACAAAACCATCCCTCAAAGGGCTGCCAGCGGGCAGTACCTTTGCTATGCGCCATGAAGGTGACACAATCGTCACCACCCGAAAATGGTTCCAACCGCGTTCGAAAGTGCAGCTGTTGTGTAGTCGTCGAGGGTGACCAGAGCCGGGAAGTCTTGTACGCCGTTAAGATGTGTCTGTCTGGCGGCGCCGTTGGTGATAAGAAGAAGCACGAGGGGAACGTCGGTCAGATCCTTGTTCCCTATAACCTTGACTGCAATGTCTCGAGCAAAAGTGAGCTGCTGCTGGAATGCGTTGGCGTTGTGCTGGATAACGTTCGCTGTCGAACAGATCACAACGACGATGGCTCCAATCGAGGGAAGGTAGTCAGCGTGGGACGTCATGCCATTATCTAGGCGGTACGGTACGTGGCGGACTTTGCGCGGGAAGGACCTGCCTAGAGGTTCGAACGGATCCATGTTGCTCGCCAGATCCGATCCGGGGGGATGAGGAACGACTGGAGTGAATAGAGCAACGAATTCCGCTTCGTTGAGTTGCCGGAGCCGGGTGAGAGTCTGCGAGGGACATCGCAGTAGAGTTGCGTTGCCGGCCGTGGGAGCGCCTCGAAGTAGTGTGGTGAGGTTCGAGGCTCCGGGTAGTGGCGATCCCATCTTGTAGTTGTGGGTTGAGCGGGTGTGGGGTGTCTGGGGTGTTGACGATCTCAGCGAGGCTCCGACTTTATACTCGCCCATTATTGATGTGAAGCCGTGGATCCTTTTAAAGCCAATGCAGTTGATGGCTTGTTCGTTGCATTTCCGACCACTAGAAAGCGTTGATCCCGAACAGGATAGGCGGCCGTGAGAGAACCGCGGGTCAGTCTTCAATATGACACTCTTCGAACGGAGCGGCAGCAGGCAAGACTCTGGTTACTCCTCCACATTGACCTTCCGGAGTCTCGGATGTTGAATGTCGACCAGTGACGTGGGGCGAAAACGTATTGCTGCCTCAACAGTCCCTCCCAGACAAACGCTAGAGGCCCGAAACAGGTATTTCCACCGCAGGATGGGCCGATGAGACGAGTGAAGTGTTTCGAATCGAATGCTATCGACAAGAGCCGATATGGGCTTGGGCACTCGAGGGCTATCAAGCTAGGATTTCCAGGCTTGATCCTCGAGGTTGTTGGGCAAAGTTGATGTATTAAGTGCTGGAGGATCGCAGGTTGAACCGTGGCCTCTCTGATGTTCCTGCGACAGCTTCCTACCTGTCGAGTTAATCAAGGTGGAGGGCTCGCCAAATATAATGGCAATAATATCGAAGGTGATCTTAATGGTGCTACAGCATGAGGGAGGAGGAGCGGTTGTACGAGATCTCGGGCACGCATGTTGTCTGCGTGCTGCTGAAAAAGCAAGACGCGCCGCTCGGCCAGTGGAGACGTACGGCTGCAGGGCGGAGCTGTGGGAGGGCCAAAGCTATCGCTGACAGGCGGTTATGCCTCCGTGCGGCGTTGTTACACGGGAAGCCATGATGCCACGGACAGCTAATCGTCTGGTAGTGAAGGAGCTGGACGTTGGGTCGCAGACTCAGATGCAGGCGAATTCCGGGCAACGGCGTATATTTGCTGCTTCACATGACACGCTGCTCCGAACATCGATACTGAACGGTGAGGTAATTGCAACAAGCTTGCATTTGCTGCCATCAGGGATCCTCTGGACCGAGTGTACCCTCTTGGCCGGGCAGGCAACGGCACGAGAGCATTGCTGCGTGGTGGGTCGGTTATGCCAATGGCGAGCCCTGGGCATCAGCTCGTCCCCGGTTACTGGCTGAGGGCACCAACACCACTGGTTCGATAGCAGCATCGACATGTATGTCGCGCGGGGGTGGTGGACGTATTGAGTGGGCGCTGCAGCACCGTTGCAAGTTGATGGCTGACGACACGCCGTCTCGACCACTGAGGGAAGCCGAACGAGCGGGCGATCTGTTCATGCTTGCTGTGTAACGTGGTATTATCCAGGCGCATACGGCAGCTGTTGACGACGAGCCGTCGGCGGGAGGCGAAAGAGTTGGGTGCGGCCCAGTGACCCAGGCCATATGCGGGTGACTGCTGCAAGATAGAGTGCAGCAATGGGGCGCTGTGGGAGTAGACGAGCCGCGTGAAGCGGCTTCCGAACCACCACCGATGACGCTTCGCACCGGACGCAGAGGGCGAGCGGCGGCGAGCGTTGAGAGACGACAATTGTGAGCATGGTTCGCCGAAGGTTTGGATGGCGACACAAAACGTGGGTGTTGTGGTGGCTTTGGCACACCCACCCTTTCATCCCGTCTAAGATCAGACCGAGAGCCCGCCACCACTCAGCGTCGGATGCTCTGGCGGCGGGGTGGGCAGCGGTATGCCTCTCGACCAGTCATCCCTACAGCGGTATCCCTCTCGACCAGTCATCCTTACATCGGTATCCGCATCTGTGATTTGATGTTACGCAGTCGACGCCTTCCGAACAAGCAGACGAATTTGGACATCCGGACTAGTCCCGAAGCGGTAAGCGCTACCCACCTCGACATGTTTATGGCTACGCGTCGACCCCATCTTGTCCACACCGCTGACCACCGTCTTACTGCGTGCATGAACAAGAGTCGACGTGATGCCTTCCGTTGCCGAGCGTAAGAAACCTTCTCCTCTCAGCCGCAACCGCTAATGCAATCGATAGGAGAGCGGCCCGCGAGCCTGCACGATGCGCTAGAGTCCTTGGAGAGAGGTTAGCATGCTACTGTACGACACGAATTGCCGCTGACCAGGGGAACAGCGTCAGTGACTCCGGCAAAGCAGAGAGCCGTCAAGGTCTCAGGCGCGATTGATGCTATTTGCCGCCATGCGTTTGAAGACGGACTGGATGAAGATGCACTCCGCGCTGTTGTACAGATTGCCACTCTCAAAACCGAACTCGATCAGACAAGTGTCACCACTCTGGTCAAAAATCTCTATCCTGCGCAACGGGTACCAGCGGATGTAATCGTCACTGTCGTGGGCTCTCTAGGTCAAGGCAAAGGGAAGCCGTCGCCGGGTTCCCAAAACGGGCTCGTCAAATGGCTCGCCATTGTGCACGAGATCATCCAAGACCCGGATGTCTTGTCTCGTCTTTATGGTGTGCTGTTCGGCATGCTCGATATGATCAGTGTCAGGTGGGCGTCGCTCAACTCCGAAGGCTATTCGACGTGCTAAAATTATCAGGACCTCGCTATGTCATCTGCTGTCGCTCATCACCCGCCGAAAGCACGTGAAGCCCTTCAGGATCCAGCAACTGTGAGTCGTTCAATACTCCGCTTACAAACACCGCACAACAGCTACTGACATATTCGCAGTCTCGAGTACTCCCGTGGCTTGGGCAATGAACCTGCACTGCAAGGCCTTCTCCGCATCTACAAGGATTACTACCCCGACATCATTCTTGGAACCACCTCCACGAGCCGCACCTCCTTTCCTCCGGTGAGTGGCATCTTTCGTGCTAGGTGCAACAACATGCGCCCGTTTGCCTCCCTCCGGTTACTCATGTACGCTGAAGACTAATGCCCGACCTCTCAGCGACCTGATCCCGAATGGCGAGCAAGGCTTTTGGCGATACAGGAGCGGGCTGCTTCAGGCTCCGACTCCACCCTTGAGAAACCCAACGGCTTCAAAGTTCTAAGAAAAGGACCAAAGCGAACCAAACTTTCGCTTATCCCCGATGTGCACACCTATCATACGAACGAGGTACGTGACGCAAGACCTTCGGGCTCAACATCCGCTCATGTGTGACAGACATCGGTGACGCTAGAAGGGATCGACAACGTGCAAGACTTTGTCGAGAAGCTTGACAGGATTGAGCCGCCGGGCCAGCTCATCTCCTTCCTCACCGATCCGCTCCTGCAGAAGTATGTTGCATTGAAGCCATCGCCAATTACTTTGCGTCGAATCGACCTTTGGCTGGCCACCTGTCTGGAAGAGCAATATAATGCTGTCAAGACGGGCACGGCTGATAGCTCATACCTATCCGAGATCCTCGAGGGGCTGTTGAAGCATGCACATTACACCAAGGTGGGTGCCCAAGACCACCCCTTAATTCAGGATGCTGACTATATGCAGACCCTCCCAGCCATTGTCCAAGACTTCCTCAAAGAGTTCCTGCCTCATTGGGATGGTGTGCAGAACGCAGATTCTATACTTGGCCTCCTATCTTACATACCGATGCAACCTTTCCAAAATGCCTATGCGGCATTTCTTCAACCCGCAGAGCGAGCCCTCATCGAGTCCAGTTCCAGCTCAGAAACTTACGAGCTTATTCTCGGCCTCTACACCTCTCTGTTCCGTCGCTGGGCGGTTCAAACGCCAGTGCGCCCATCGCGACGTCCTGGTCCTGTCCTCTCCCATGCCGATCAGCTGGCATTTTCCGATCTCATCGCGCACGTGGATCAACTGTCCACCTCACTCCTGATCTCGCTCCCGTCTTCAGACGCCACCCTCACATCTTCAATTCTCACCTTCTACGAAGTCATCTCGACATCCTCAATACCCGACCGCGTTCCCATCGTCCTCCCACCCACCTATCTAATCTACCTGTTCGCCGTAGCGTCTTCTACAACCGAGCTATCGCGCGTAGCAGGCATCATCGCAAGTTTCAAGAGCGCCTTCGATAGCCATCCAAGGAACCTCAAGGACTACTACCACGCAGACATCGTCGACAGCTTCAATTGCTCCATCCGCGATATATACCACTTGATCTGGATATCGCGCGCTCTAAGCGTCGGACAGGACAAAGAAGGCCGCAGCAATGCACTGGGCATGTACTGCGATCCCTCACTGCGCGACACTTTGAACACTTACCTCGGTGAGATCGACCACAAGTACGCTATCCAGACGTCCTTTGGCATCTCTTACAACACGTGTTTAGCCTCGTTGGGCGCCGCTGCGTGGCGAGAGCTAGAAGAAGCAGAGATCCAGCGGCAGGGGTACGATCGGCGCTCCATCAAATGGCACGAGGGCCCTGTGTCGCAGCGGACGCTTGAGGTCCTGAAGCGTAATGGGGGTGTGGGTGTTGATTGGGAGGCGTATCGGGTGCATGTGCTGAAGTGGATGGATGCGCGTGGATGTGGTGGGCTGAAGGAGTTTTTGTTCGCTTCGTCGAAGGCGACGAGGGAGAAGTATCCGGATGAGAAGTGAATGTGCGAGGAACGATAGATACCCTTTCTTTGACTATGTATGTATGAGTTACGTGGTGTATACAGCTGTAAGAAGGCGAACCCCGCTGCAGTCGTGACGGGCAGGAAAAGTAAAGCCATGACAACCCTCCCGTTTCCCCGTCCCGAATTCAGACCTCATAGTACCCCAAAACACCAGCCCAAGAAAGTGCACATCTCAAACGACCAAATCCCCGAGCCCATGCGCCTCACTCCCGCCATACTTCCCCAACTCATAGCTATACACAGTATGATCATGATAATGCAGCATGAGCCTCCACCGCCTGCCGCCCATGCCCCCACTCGATCCGCCATGCGTCGTACCACCCCTCCCGCCACTGTAACTCCCACCCATATCAACATCGCCATCCGCATCCTGCTCCCGATCAAGCATTCCTTGCACTGGCCCCACTGCAACGCCGATGAGCCGTCTGCCCCACACTTCCTCGATGACGAGCTCGCCGTCGTGCCGTGAGGACGGGAGCAAGTGGTCCATGCGGAAGGCGTAGAGGGGCCGCTGTTTGCCCTCTGTGTATTGCGTCAAGCTGAAGATGCCGACGCGGCCGGCGGGGTTGGCTACGAGGAAGATGCCTAGTTCGGGGATTTGTGTGCTGTAGCAGTTTCCTATGGGTGGGGAGAGAGGATGTTAGCAAGACTATGCCGAAGATATGCTCGGTGTCAGAAGGGGGTGTCGGGCTGTCTTGTAAAGGATGAGACGTGTGACCGCTTCGAGTTCCGTTCTGAGATATCGTTGAGACTGCAGTATAATGGAGAATACTAACGTTGATATTGCTTCGCCTCACGAGGCGACTGCAACGGAGGGAAAAGCGGGTCCCGCATCGCGAGGATAGGGTCTCGCCCGTCGCCCTTGGGATCAAAGGGCCGTTGGAAAAGGTAGACTTCATCTTTCGTGACGATGACGCAGGGTTTCGCCGGTCGAGATGGGATATCTTCAAAGGACTGCGAGGTAGATGTCGTACAGTACGGGTGTTTTGGCAGTGGGGGACGGTTCCGCGCTATCTGGTACGGATTTGGGACGGACTGCGAGCCTGCGAACAATAGCCAGTTGGTTGGCTGGAGCGAGGTCAGTAAGTGTAGTTTGGAGGGTTTCACTGTCCGCTGTTGCGGATCGGGAACTGCGGTGGGAGATCGGTGCGTTCTGATGGGTGAGGTTGGCATGGAGTGAATTGGGGACTTACGAGTACACCAGCAGCGAGCTGGAGCTGGAGCTGTAGAGCAGAACTAGAATCGTCGCTATCGTCATCATCGCTGATATCGATGGGGTCGTTGATGTCAGGCCAGATGGCTGACAAGTCTGTATGCTGAGGGGCTCCTGGGTTGAGATTTAGGAGGTCCTGCTCGACTCCGGTAGCAGCAGGGTGGTTCGAGGGTGGTGGCGGAGGATCTATAGGAGGTGGAATATGGGTGTGAGGGAGGGCTTGAGTAAGAGGTGGAATTTGGATTTGAGGGAGGGTTTGAGTAAGAGGTTGAGTCGGAAGTTCGATATGAGATGGGACTGGAGCCGGAGCCGGAGCCGGAGCTGGAGCTTCGTGTAATGGCGTGTTGTCACTCAGAAGGGGCTGCTCTGTCTCACTTGCCTCTCCATCATCTGTTGACATATCGTCAGATCCCTCATCTCCACCCCCAGCGTCGCCTTCTTCGCCATCAATACTAGCAGAAGCAACCGAGGACCCACTGCCCGACAGTGACATGTCATCCGACCCACTGCTCATCGGATCTTGCAGGCCGAACGAACCGGGCATAGGTCCACTTCTCCTCGTTGAGTATCGAATCTTAAGATCACCGGACAGGTCAGCAATGTTTCCTAAGAGTCACCCTTCGAGATGGGCTGTGTTCTTTAGGTCGTGGGTGCACTCACCTCTGTTTCTGTAATATCCCAAAAACCAGGAAGCAGTTCAGTGTACCTGCTGCCTGGTCCACACGCCTCCGCGAGAGATGTTGTTCGGTGGCATGAACGCGGATCAATGAACATGGCACCCCACGCGGCATGTGGTACCGATGTTCTGTTTTGGCATCTGCATGGTCCTGGAGGCTGGGTAGGATCTTGGGCACTGACGCAGTACCCGAGTTCTATCAATCTAGCAGGCTCCTAAGACAAGTTAGTTGCGCGATTTCATGGTCTGTACAGCGTGGCGAGTTTCTCCCTGCCCTGACGGGTGACACGTTCGATTGGAGAACGCGGGGTGCCCACTTACATATGGATTGTACAGATCCCAAAGATGGTTATCACCATCAACGCAGCTGCTCAACAGCCACCGCCCTTCGACATCTCCCTGATCAAAAGATACCGCAGGAATATTAGTCGCAGCCTGTAGCGTAATGACATGATCTCGTCGTCTCGGATAAGGAAAATCGCCTTCCTCTTCGTCGCTCGCAAAGCCCTCCAGATCCTCATGCGTCTCCGAGTCCGAGTCGGAAGTAGTCTTTGACAATGCATAAGCCAACACAGTGACTTGATGTGTATTCGCACTAATCGCAATCAAACGAGCTTCCCGATGGACGGCCAATCCCCAAGCACTTCCCCCCACATTCCGATGCAGAAACACGCGGACCTGCTGTGCAAGATCGACGCCATCTTGCTCGTCTGGAGATTGTTGAGCTTCGGTGATGACACGGTAGATCTCGGGGACTCGGTAGCCGATTACATCGCCGTCATCGCAGGTCACGAGAAGGATTTCTTCTCTTCCGAGATAGTCGATATGCAGTCGGGTGATTGAATGTGGGTCGGTTTCATCGATACCCATTTCCAGCGTTGGCGACGAGATCGGGGGGTGCAAGATAAGATCCGGCTCCGCGGAGAGGTTCTGCGTAGGAAAGATTGGCGTGTATATGTGTATTTTGTCATTGCAGGCCACGAAGTAGAGGTTGTATGAGTGCGAAAGTCCGGTAAGTTCGCATCTCCAGGACTTGATCAGTGGTTGGTAAGGGCTTGAAAACTATTCGTGTCGAGTTAGCATCGTTCGAAATGATATGTTGGAACCCGCGACATCCTCATGCGATTAACGAGGAATTCCAAAGGAATGGTACATGTCGTGGCCTGCGGAACTTATCCAAAGAAGTCTCGGCATGTATTGTATCATACTGTGACCCCGTCTGGCTGTTTACTAACGCAGCTTTTACCCCCGAGCCAGGAGATACTGTGATCAAGGAACCTCCATGTCCAATTCCCTCCCCGACACTGATCGGTAGCTCTTCCCAGAAGCCGCCTTCTCTTGACAAGACCAATCCCACCCACTTCCCCAAAGCAGAGCGAACAACGACAGACCCGCAAAGCAAGAGCGCAACTTACTCTCCGAAACCCAGGCTGCACGTTCGTCTGCACGCAGTCGATGGGTCGAAACATACTGATCTCCGCATCCTCGTGGTACTGTGGAAGGGCGCTGGTGGTGTTGGTGTTTCTGGTTAGGTCGACTGCTGTGACGACAAAGGTGGGCTCGATGGGCGCACAGACCAATAACGCATTCGGGAAGAAGCTAACAACTGGGGCTCTACATGCCACTTCTGGCTTCGGTTGTAGATCAAATTTGAGTTGCAGTTCAGCGCGTGGGAAACTAGAGCTTCGCTTACGACACACATGTAATGTACAATCTGATCCACTTCCAGATTGCGAGTTTTACGGCCCTGTCGGCCATTATATAAGTCTATCGATGAAGAATGGAGTGCAGTCGTCTTTTGGACGTGCAAGCTCCCAAAGAAATCACATAGAGTTAAACCATGGAAATATAGCAATATGCTTGCGGCGCCAATTGTAGTTCCCGTCCGACGGAAGATCGACTCATCGAGTCCCGCTCGGGCAATCAAACGCCGTCTAATGCTTCGCCGTGACCTTGTCGCCAGTGATCTTCTCAACATACTCCTTGGCACTATGTCAAGATTAGCAAATGCATCGCATGCCAACGGCGGCGAAACTTACACATCACCCAAAGCAACCATGCAAACCGTCTGCCAAACGCCAAGTCCGATCCTGGGAGTAACACCACGGTACAATCCCTTCAACCCGTTGTTGGAATAAATGTACCTCGCCGCCTTGCCAACCGTCAGGTTCGCCGGGCGGTTCGGGTCCACCGTCTTCGACTGCATCTCCACGCGGATGACCTCAATGGGCTGGTTCCAAGCACTCAGACCACCACCGAGCGCCGACGCAGTGATCTTCTCCATGACGCCGAGCTTCTGGCCCTCCTCCTTTCCAGTGGCACGCCTGATGCCCTGTTCGGCGACACGGGACAAACCGAAGCGCGAGCCCCAGTTGGTGACCTGGCGCACCGCAACAGCGTTGACACCGCGGTTGATACCACGGATACCCTCGCGCCGCCAGATGTCCATGAATGTCTCCAACGTCCCCGGGGGCTTCATGCCAGCCGCGGCAACCTTGTGCTTCGTGATCTCGACCGTCTTCATGCAAGTGCAGAAGCCCATGGTCGCGTATGCCTGTGCCAGACCACCGACCATGCCGCCCGAGATACCGGCAACGAAGTCCGGGGCGCCGTAGCTCTTGGCGTAGAACTCGGCTTCGGAAGCGACGAAGAGGAGGACGGCGCCCTTGGTGGATGCCTCGATCCAGGCCCAGGGGATGAGACCTTGGTAGACTGTAGAGCAAGGAAATTAGCGTTCATGCTACTAGAGCGCTGCAGATGGCTGGAAAGCCTCGAAATGGTATAATTCATAGAGTAATTCATGTGAATAGGTTTGGGATTAGAACTTACAACCAAGGACACCACCACGCGCCCAGATGCGCCCAATGGAACCGGCAAAGCCATCAGCCCTGTTGGCGCTGTTGGACAGTTAGTGGGAGCGAATTGATCAGTCGTGAGGGCACTTGCGCCATGGCTAGACGAGACAGTTAGCAAATGGCTCAGAAGCAGACGTTCGAGGAGGGAACCGTACTAGTCTTCGTGACCTCAAGAGGCTGGCCAAGAGTAGTCACCCTGTAATGCCACAAATCAGCACTTGTCCTGCGCGCAGACCCATAGAATCGCTGCTTACTCGAACATGTTCAGTCCAGCGCCCACTGCATTCGAAAACACCACAATCAGCTTCCACGCCCTTATCTCTCATCCCCAGAACCCCGACTTACGAAGCAAATTGGAGAACTTGACTGCCCAGATCATTAGCACGCATCCCACACGCCCAGTCTGCGCACTTGCCTGGCTTCTTCTCCAGTGTCGCCGGCGGCGCTGGCAGTCCAGTAGGCGCGCTCATCTTTGGTAATAGCTTGTCGATTAGGGGGGCCGGACCGAGGCACGAGGGCGCGTCGTTCGCTGGGGAACTGGGAGGAGTGGAGGGGAAGGACACGGGAGCGGAAATGCAAGAGGATGAAGGGGTAGCAGACGATGTCAAGGCCTACGAGAGGACGTAAGTCGAAATGTTTAGCGCGTCGCTGGGGGGAGGTCCGGGCTACAGGACGCCAAGGCGGCCCGGAGCTCTTCAGCTGCAGAAGGAATTCAGAGAGCGCGACAAGTTGACTACACTCTTATCAATCAGCATACAGCTTGCTCTTACGATGGTTTCCTAGCAGTACAGCTCAACCTCATGTGCCTCAGCACACAATCCCCCTTTTCACTCCGCCCGCAACGCATTTCCACGCCGTCCATCCTCAACATCGACAATAGATTTAGCGCAAAGGCGGCCCGCTCTCGGGTCCTTTGTTGAGCACTCCCGCCAACACCTTGAATCAGGACCCCAACAAGCCGTCAGCCACGCCAACTGTCATCCATCGTAATAGACCGGCTCCTCACTGCTTCTGCCATCGGACATTTGGGTGGGACCCGAATAATTTCGTCAGACCTCCTTTTGAGTTGTGATTCGCAGCCGGCCGCGGCGCAAGCCGTATCGGCCGAGTACCCAGCAACCGAATACACCGCCGTTTTTTTGTGAACCTTGGCTCAATGCATGCAGCACGGGAGCGGTGCGTCCACCAAACTGTAAATTTGGTTCTTGGAATGATTGATATCTTAGCTCCGGCTCACAAGCACCAAGTGATGCCCTGTAAAACTTCCGAGTCGTGATATGGTGCCAACGGGTTACTACAAGGGTACTACTACAGCAAAACCATCCAGACAAATAAAAGCTCAGATGCTTGCTAATACACCAAAACGCACATCCCTATCCCTACATGCCCTATTCTAGTTGGTACACAAAAATTCATCAATCTTGACTCGCCCTTCCACCTCTCCGCTGCTCTCCAAAACTCGCAGGACTAGTTTATAGGGTAGCGCCAACAAGCTTAGCATAGGCCTCGGTGCTGAAGGACTTGGGTCGCTCGATCGGGGCGCCGACGGCACGGTCGATGATGAGCTGGGGAAGCACACCGAGCGCGCGCGACACACCAAAGAGAACGGTGTAGTATCCTTGCTCGGTGAGGCCGTAGTACTGGAGTAGGACACCGGAGTGGGCATCGACGTTGGGGAACGGGTTCTTGGTCTTGCCGTGCTCGGTGAGGACGCCGGGGGCGATCTTGTAGACCTGGCTGACGAGCTTGAACATGGGGTCGTCGGGCAGATGCTTCTGAGCAAACTCGCGCTGGGAGACGTAGCGGGGGTCAGTCTTGCGGAGGACGGCGTGGCCGTATCCGGGGACGACCTGGCCGGCCTTGAGCGTGGACCAGAGGTAGTCCTTGATGGCCTGGTCGCTGAGATCGTTGCCAACAGCCTTCTTCATCCTCTGCAGCCAAACGAGAACCTCCTGGTTGGCCCTATGATGTGTTAGCGCCAATCGCATGATCAAATCCAGGCGACTTACAATCCGTGGAGAGGTCCAGCCAGACCGTTGAGACCAGCAGCCAGAGACAGGTACGGCGAGCTGAGAGCACTGCCGACCAAGTGGGTGGTGTGTGCGCTAACGTTACCGCCCTCGTGGTCGGTGTGAATAGTGAGGTACAGCCTCATCAACTCAACAAAGTCCTTGTTCTCGGAGAAGCCGAGCTGGTTGGCCAAGTTGAAGGAGTAGTCCTTGTCCTTCTGGACAGCAGGTACGCGGCCATCCTTGTAGACGTTGCGGTAGATCTTAGCAGCAATGGTGGGGAGCTTCGCGATGAGGTTCATGGAATCCTCGAAGGTGTGCTCCCAGTATTGCGCCTTGGGCATTCCCTGGGCATATGCCTTGGCGAAACTGGACTCGCGCTCGAGAGCAGTCACGGCGATGGAGAACTGGGCCATGGGGTGGAGGTCGTTCGGGCAGCGGTCGATGAGCTCCTCGACGAACTTGGGGATATCGGAGCGGGCAGCCCAGTCGGCGGACAGGTCGCGGACCTGTTGCTCGGATGGGACCTCGCCGGTCAGGAGCAGCCAGAAAAGACCTGTAAGAATTAGCATTTTCTTCGAGCCCAGGTAATATGCTGCGACGTACCCTCGGGAAGAGGCTCGTTGCCACCGGGCGCCTTGGGGAGAAGGTCCTGGCACTCGGGGATGGTCTTTCCGCGGAAGCGAATACCCTCCTCGGAGTCGAGGACGGATCCCTAGCGATTGTAAGTTTATTGACGGCCTTCAATTGGACCGATGTAGCTTACCTCCCAAACAAGAGACTTGATGCCGCGGGCGCCACCGTAGACTTGGTCGAGAGTGACCTCGCCGACGACCTTGTTGCCATGCTCTCTAGTATGATGTCAGTGCTGCGATGCGGAGGAGCGGAGGTGGGAAGGCGCACTTTCGGAGCTTCTTGATCTTCTCGATCTCACCGGGGATCTTCGCAGCGAAGGTCTCCTTCAGGGTCTGTAATGGCAGCTGTTAGAGATGGTTCTACAGCCATTGACAGGAGGTACGTACCTGCGTCTTCGTTGAAAGAAAGCGGCCATTGAAGGCAGCCGATCGGAATGGTGTGGCGGAGGGAAGCGTGGCGCGGAATGCGCTCCGGCTCAATCGTAGCGCTGAAGACATTGTTGATGTATGACGGGGTATATGGGGAGATGGTGAGATGGGGGAGAGGTGGAAGGTGGAGAAAGAAAATGTTGGATTGAAAGCTGCGATGGGTGCGCGGGCCACTCGGGCCACTTGGGGCGCTCTGCGGTATTATGCCGTGCTCTCCAACGCCCGGACGCCCGTCGTCGCCGGACTCTCCTCACTAAGCCGACCTTGCGCAGGCACAAACCCGAGCAGCTCTCATCCGGGCGGCGAGCGCAGCCGACACCAGACGACCAAGCAGTCCATCAGCGCTAGTCCATGTCACTGGCCGTCGTCCACCCGTGAGCTTCGGATCGCAGTCGCCTTTGCTACTTGTATGTCGACGAACCGCCCGGTGCCGCTAGTTTCTATATACTCACATTCAATCTATCACCGTAATAACGAAACCCTCACGTTCCACTTCAAGCCTTCAGACACCACCTGCGAAATTAGATACATGTGGTACCCCCATCAGCTTCGGTCACTGCGAAGCCTGGCCTGTGTGCCGTCCACGTCGCCACGTCGCAGACGGTCCAGCTTGCTCTCATCTTGAGGACACACCTTGTTCCACAGAGCTTGCCTTGCCGGAAGAAAACAACAGTGCCACGTGAGAGCTGCCGTAGCCCAAGAATAACTCTGATCCTGTGATAGGTCGCATCTCGATATTACGAGGCGAGATTTTCAGCGACTTTTTTTTTTCTCACTTGGCGGGGCCGCGGCTATCAGGGATGCGGGTAATTATTATACAATAGCTCCATGGCTCCAGCACTCGAGTGCACGTGACGGAGCTATATAAGCGTCGATCCTGCACCAACCGCGCCAGGGCCCAGCGGCAGCTTCTACTCCTTCCCATCACGCCCTATCTCAAAACAACTGTCCAAGCATTAGGAAGGCCATCGCCGGTTTATTGCTCTTTTAATTCTGTCACCGCGACCCTTGTCGCCTCGTGCACAGCCTGCGCGACTCGCGCTCGTCTTGTCGCGTCCGTAGGTGTAAAGCAGCAGCCACCGACTCAGCTCGTTCGAGAACAGGCGCGAACCTCTCAACTTAACCATCCGCAACTACTGCACTTGCGCGGCCAGCTGCTCGCCTGCTTGCCACATTCCGTGCCACCTAGACAGTTCTGCTTCGGCTTTGCACAGCTCAGAAAGGTCGAGTACGTTGGTACAAACCGGCGCGTTTGCCACACACCGCTCTCTCCTTCACGCATTACCCCTTTACGTACTGCGCCCAACACGACAATCTTTTTCCTTTTACAGCGCCTCTGATCTGGTGCAAACACCCTAATCATGGCAGCGATGGAGGACTTAGGGACGCTTCTGCAGTCGCTGCAGGCTCTGAAGCCGCCAGGAATCACCAAGACCAAGATAGACGCCATTACGTCCAAATGTGTCGACAACGTACAGGTATGCGGAATATGCGCTCCCAGCCGGTCCCTTGAATGCACACTAAGCTTTTCCGCCTTCTTGTAGTCAGATGCCACCATCGTCCCGAAGATCGTCCAACAGTTCAACAGCAGTCCCGCCACACACAAACTCGGAGTATTTTATGTCATAGACTCGGTGTCCCGCCAGTGGTTGGAGCGCGCTAGGAAGACAGGCCAGGCAGTCTCCAGAAATGCTGCACCAGGCACGTTTGCGTCGGCCGTACAGAAGATCACAGATGTGCTGCCCGGTTTGATGACCGACCTGATACAGTCCGCACCGGACAATCAAAAGGACAAGATCTCAAAACTGCTCGACATATGGGAGCGCGGGCAAACGTTTCCACTCGATATGCTCGCAGGCTTCAAGCAGCAGCTCAACAACCCACAGACTAGTAAGACCTGCCCACCGTCCTGTAACACCCGGCTCCCGTCCGTTCCCATACCTGACTCCATGGCTACAGACTCCATTGCGCCAGCCAGCGATGCGCGCCCTGCGTTCAATGCTCATTCTGCTCCCAGTGGTCAGACTAATCTTCACAACGTAGCTCCAGCGACAACACCTGCGGCACCCCCGGATGCGGCAGCTTTGCTTACTGCCTTGGCTGGATTCGGGCAGCAGAATGCCCCAGCTAATACTATACCTGCAGCACCGCCAGCAATTCCGTTCGCACAGAACATGGCACCTCTACCACCTCCGGGATTCCTTCCTCCGCCACCACTAGCTGCGCCCAATGGACAACCTCCTGCTTTCCCCGCAGTGCCTGGCGGTGTCAACGCCTTCGCACCTGCAATCTTGCAAGCCCTGCAAGCGGGACAACTCCAGCCGGAGGTAGCTTTCCAACTAATCAATTATCTGAATACACAGCAAAATAGCGGAGTACCTGTTCCTCCCCCGCAACCTCCGGTGGTATCACAAGTTCCGCCTGTGCCGCAGAACGGTGTTCAGCAAGACCGGTTTGAGCAAAACGGCAACAGGTTCCGGAATCGTAGCCGATCGCCTGACATGAATACTCGGCGTCGATCCCCAGCACGTAGATCACCTCCAAATCGTCGCGATAGTCCCACATATGGTGTTTATGATCCTAATGCAAGTGCCGAAGGCAGCTCGGGCAGCCGCCATGAGCGTGGTGATCGTGGGCGAGGCCGTGGGCGAGGCCGAGGTGGTCGTAATGATCGTAATGAGTATCGCCAGCGTACGCCTCCTCCGCCACGGCGACAGCCTAGTCCGGCCGGCAATGGCGCTCGTAACGGCGGGTCGCATTTCCTCGATTGGGAGCCCAGTTTGCCTCGTGATCACATCAAAGTGCTCAGCCGCACATTGTTCATAGGTGGTGCTAGCGGGACAGAAGGTGAGATACGAAACATCTTCAGTCGCTTCGGTAAGGTGCAGACCTGTATAGTCAACCAGGACAAGCGTCACGCCTTTGTCAAGATGTTGACCCGCCCCGATGCCGTTTCTGCCAAAGAAGGAATGGATGCTGTTCAAGATCCAGCCGCGGTGTCCAAGGCCCGCCAGGTAAGATGAGCAGTCATGGTGCATATTTCGCTGGTACTGACCTTCATAGACTCGATGGGGCGTAGGCTTTGGACCTAGGGATTGTAGCGATTACACCACTGGTATCAGTGTGATCCCCATTTCTCGGCTCACTGATGCGGATCGCAAATGGGTCGTCACAGCAGAGCATGGCGGCACTGGCGGTCTGACTCTTGAAGGAGGCATGGTGCTCGAAGAGCCCGATATCGAGATCGGTGCAGGGGTCTCATCGAAAGGTACCTTTGTCTTGAAAGTTGAGAAATGTCCCTAACATTTTCACAGCCATCAGTCGACGTGTCCCACCGGAGGCCGGACGAGGCGGTCGCGGCGGCCGTGGCGGCGATCGTGGCGACCGCGGCGGACGTGGTGGTTTCGACAGCGGACGTTATCATCGTCAAGATCGCCAGCAGGTTCATGAGCCGCGTCGCATTTCACCACGACCTGAGCCCACTGTTGCCGTCCCGCCGGCCGTTCCGGGATTCGGTTTCCAATTAAACTTTTGATCACTTCAAAGTTTGGCGCGTGGCAACACTTGCCATGAATACGCTAGTGTCTCTAACAGAAGGCACACTACATTTACAACTACAAGTTTGTGCGAGCTTGCGACTACCCCAGCCATAGGCAGTAGGCTTCTTCAAAGGAAATTGGCTTGCCAAACAACTCATCCATAGTATGTTCTTTTACGGCGGCTGACGTGCTTTTCGGAAAATTCGACTGCATTGCGAGGCGTTCCGAACGGGAGGGCTAGGGATTAGCATACTGATTTTGTATTTTAGCTTGTCAGAGCATCAAGCAGCAACGGTGTGTATAAATAGTAGTGCATCTAGGGCGGCGGAGGTAGCCATCAGTATCTTTTAAAGCATTGGTAATCAGTATCATATAAAAGCATTGGTATACTCTGACTTGTCTATGGTGCCAATGTGATTCTCTAACGTACTTGCGAAGTGCAATTTCTGGTTTATCAATTACTGGTACTTTGTAAGAGCGGTCGCATGTTTTTGAGAGGGCAGGTACTGAAGACCCTCTGGACAGGCTTTGCAGTCTGTATACTGGGTTACGCACACACATAGTCGCATGCTCGAAGATCTTAGAGGATTGTAGTATATTGATGTTGGTCTATCGTCTACATCTAGATCTATTCTCTACCAAGCTACTGCGCAACTCGTGAATCTATAGTCGCAACAGTTGCCCTGGCCCGTCCTCTATACCAGCCGTTTCGGGCAATCTGGTAGAGGTTTCCACCCGAAGCCGGCTCGAACGTCGCCCGAAAGATAGATACAACGTCGTGTTCGCATGGATACATGACTTCCAAATCGTCATGTTGGCGCCCACTAGGTCCATTCCTCCACGCCTGTGGGACAGCTCGACGATTCGTACACCATGTCTCCCTCTAATTTCTCCCCCTCATTTCTCCTCCCAAGACAAATCAAACCTCCCGTCGGCAATCTGATACTCCTTCAACTGGGTCAAAACCTCCTCGGCATCCAACGCCTCGACCAGAATCCCTGCAGACCCAGGACTCACAAATCCACTTGTGACTGCATTCTTGATCCAGCTCAACAAGCCATCCCAGTAGCCCTCCACGTTGTACACAATAATCGGCATACTATGGATACCTAGTTGGTTCCACGTGATGACCTCCATGAGCTCCTCGAGGGTGCCGTAGCCGCCGGTTAGGGCGATGAAGCCTCCACCTGGACCGCCGGCGACCACTTCGGCGGCCATCATTTGCTTGCGCGTGTGCATGTCTTTTACCACGGTTGTCTTGCCGTAGATGGACTCGTCGATGGTGTGGGAGTTGGGGTCCGAGGGGTCGTGGTTTTGCTCGAAGCGGACGAGAGGGGCGGGGATTATGCCATGGACTGAGGATGGGCCCGATAATGAGACAAGGGTTTTGGCTACTTCGCCCATGAGGCCGACTGTGCCGCCGCCGTAGACTAGCTTGATGTTTGCTTTGTGGAGGACGTGGGCCAGCGCGCGAGCGGCGGCGAGGTGGGAGGGGGAGAGGCCGCCTGACTACATGTTGCGGTGCAGTATTAGCAAATGTCGTTCAAGAGGTGTTGATGTATGATGTCACAGGTCATGGGCCTGCTGCTTTGCGATTGCGAAGGCAGGCTGGATTATGGAGGGTACATACAGCGCCACAGAAGACACACACGACAGGCTGAGGGGTGGTGTCCGTCATGGTGGGTCGAGGTGTAACGAACGAGTGGTTTGGTTGGATGTATGCCTTCGTATTTGTTGCACGCGTAGGGGTAGGTGGGGTTACGAGCGCGAGAGTGGGGTATCCTTGGGGACAAAGGATGTAGAAGCAGCAGGAAAGCAAATTCGGGGAGCGGCTGACTGCAATTGAGGGGACGTGGATGTTATAGACGTCAAGGTTGAATCATACATGACTCACTCAAAGAGCCATCCATGGTGCCAACATAGGACATAGGGCATTTTACTTCGCGCGGTACGCCACCCCGGTCTGCTGACCCCGCGAGGCTCCATGCGCTGATGCATCTAAGCTGTATGTGGCATGACGGCTTGGCATATATCGCGTCTTCTCCACGGCCGCGCACTCTTCTGCTGAGCTTCTCCAGCTGTGTCCTTTACTTCTGGCCCCAATCCATCGTATTTTCTGCCGGAAACAGTCATGCCCGAGGCATCTCAGCAAGCTGCGCCGGCTGCACAGCAGGCGCCCGCTTCTGGAGGCGTACGTATATTTGCGGCCCAGCACGGCTCCGCGAATCATGCTTCCAGTGCTGGACATAGCTGACCGTCTGCGCACAGATTGTCAAAACCCTTGTCCAGAGTGTGGGCATATTCCTTCTCATTCAATTCGGAACACAGAAGTTGTTCCCTGCAAAGCCCTCAACCGATCCCGCGAAGGGCACCGTCGTCCCGAATTCCAATGGCGCCAAATTCTCCATCCCCGCCTTCCAGAACCGCCCGCATCAGTTGGACGAGGGCGCGCAATGGAGCCCTATACCCATGAACATTGCGCCCATGTGGGAGGTTGGGACTGAGATCGACATCCGCATGTATGTAACGCCGTCGGTAGCGATGCCGCCATTGAAGACCATGTCGAAGGATACGTTGTTGATCGACGAGAAGAACTTCAAGTTTGGCGATTACAAAGAGAATAGAGAGATCAACACCGAGTTTGCTGTGCCCAAGGCTGCCCAGAACAACGCCACCCTGTTTGCGCACTTTTACATCGGACAGAGCGGTCGCATTCTTGATCCCACGGCCCCTGGCTACGATCCTGCTCATGCGTACCATTTCATCCGTCCCTTGACTACGTATCTCCCGAAGAAGAAGACCGCGAAGGCGCGCAATCTGCTCTCGGATTTGCCGGTCACGTCGGAGGGTGCGGAGGAAAAGAAAGCCCCCAAGCTCATCGGGTCTTTCTATCACTCCAACTTCACTATCCACATGATCCCCGACACTGGCGTACAAAGCTACCCTGCTATGCAACCCGGACCGCGAGAGTTCTACCAGCTAGACCAAACGGGCGCGCGGGATGCTAGTGGTCAGCATGGATGGTACTATCCCGTCTTGTTCACGAACACGTTCTGGCAGCTCAAGAAGAACATGGTGGAGCTCAACGACACCGTCACTGTGCTGCCGCTCAACGTGAAACTCGACAACCTTGCCAACTGGAAGTTCAACCTCTACGCCTCCATGGAAGCCAACATCCGCGCCCAGGCACAGCAGGCCGCAGCCGGAAAGGCTTCCCCAACCGGTGGTGATGGCTCTGAAATGGAGATGTTCAAAGAGATTCTCATCGACAGCAACTCTTACCTCCTCGCCATCACGGCCGTGGTCTCCGTCTTCCACATGATCTTTGAGATGCTGGCCTTCAAGAACGACGTGCAGCACTGGCGCAAGAAGAAGGACAACGTCGGAACCTCTGTGCGCACCATTCTAGCCAACGTCTTCATGCAGTCCATCATCTTCTTGTACCTTATTGACAACAATGAGAATACCTCGTGGATGATTCTCTTCGGACAAGGCATGGGCATTGCGATCGAGGCCTGGAAGATCACCAAGTCGGTCAATGTGCGTGTCCGTCCGAGCGCCCCGGGCTCGTACATCCCCTACACCATCGCCTTCGAAGACAAGCACGTGCTCTCCGATACGGAAAAGAAGACGGAGGAATACGACCAGATCGCTTTCCAGTACATGCTCTACCTCGCTATCCCGCTCCTCGCCGCCTACGCTGTCTACTCCCTCATGTACGACACGCACAAGTCGTGGTACTCGTTTGTTATCACAACGCTCGTTGGTTCCGTCTACGCCTACGGCTTCCTCATGATGATACCCTCGCTCTACATCAACTACCGCCTCAAGTCCGTAGCGCACATGCCAGGGTATGTAACGTCCACATCCGAAATACGTGAGACATCCACTGACTTCATTTAGACGCGCTATGACGTACAAGTTCCTCAACACCTTCATCGACGATCTGTTCGCGTTCACCATCAAGATGCCGACACTCCATCGCCTTGCTACGCTAAGAGATGATGTCATCTTCTTCGTCTATCTGTATCAGATGTATATGTACAAGGTGGATTACAGCAGAATCAACGAGTTTGGACAGGGCGGTGAGGATGAGGAGGTTGAAGAGAAGGACGCGAATCAGCCTTTGAGGGCGAATGCTGGGGGTGACAAGGCACCGAAGGTGCCTGTGAAGGATGCGAAGCCGCAGGTGTCTGAGAAGGACGATGTGGCTGCTAAGGTGTCGGGTAGTGCGAAGAAGGGCGAGGGCAGGAAGAGGAAGTAAATGCATTTGCGGGGGGTCGGAGCACTACGTTGTGCCGTAGTGGTACTATGACAATAATTTAGACATGTTATAGAGGAAGAGGAGGTGGTGGGCATATCAACATATCGCTATGCATGCTCTGTCTGTCTTGTGGGTGATTGACGAGCCGCTTGTCGTGACGGACTCGATGAGTGCGGCGGGAGATAGACGAGCTTCACCGCGACAGAATAGTTCCAGCTAGGACGTTAAGTGACCATCTCAACTGGTCCAAGTCTATATCACGCTTAATAAATCCCCTTCTAATTCACTTTGTTGCGTTCTCTTTCTTTTTCACACACACCGTAAAATCTTAGTCGCAGCATGGAATGTGGGCGGTTTGGACGTTCGCCAAAATCGAAGGAGGATCTCTGGGATCGTAGGACGTTAGGCGGGCGCTCGATAGTCACTAGACATGGCTAAGGTTATAGTAAGAAGATTGTGACATCCAAGCATGCTGTACTCGCGGCGATTTACGGCAAGCGATCGCCAGAACAGCGTGCGGATCTACCACTAAGATGATCACATTCCGGACGGTGGAGAAGAAGCTTTGAAGACAATGGCTGACATGGCTCACATGAAGATGAATGCATGTGTCTGATATCTCGAATGAACGGACGAATGATGAGACGAAAGCGGAGAGTAATTAACGGTGTCTCCAGTGGCGCAATGCGTACTTGGCGATAACGAATCCAGGGTCTGCCGGCTGTCCAATCACATCAAGCGGGGGATGTCAGCTTTACCGGCTGCGTGACGTCTGCAGAGGGTCTTTTTGAGCCCTATCTCCGAAATTTCCAGCTCCAAGATGAGTCGCGAGCTCCTGTATTCCTCCTCTTGCTTTACATTATATGCCTCCGGTCCGCTTTAAGCTCAAAGGACCTTGCTCTTCGCCACGAACCACTCCTACGCCATTATCCCGCCGAGTTGCGATCCGATCGACCCCGCTACCGCGGTCTACCCCACGATCGCAAACACTCAAACTCCACACGCAAATTCTCAGGATGGATGTGCGAGACATGTCTGAATCGGTGCCCACTCCAGGCGACGATTTGAAGCTGGTGAATCGTCTGAGTGAGAGCAGAAGCCCGTATGTAAGTGCTATTTCAACCCGGATCTGCTGAATGCGCCGAGGCTAACAGTACGCCTGTGTAGGTTCGCGGACACATGAACAACCCCGTCGCGTGGCAGAATTGGGGACCGGAAGCCCTGGAGCTAGCGAAGAAGTCGAACCGGTTGATCTTTATTAGCATCGGATATGCCGCCTGCCATTGGTGCCATGTTATGGAGAGGGAATCGTTCGAAAACGCCGAGGTCGCCGCACTGCTCAACAACTCTTTTATCCCCATCAAGATCGACCGCGAAGAACGTCCAGACGTGGACAGGATCTATATGAACTACGTTCAAGCTACGTCGGGGTCGGGAGGCTGGCCGCTCAACGTCTTCATCACACCCGATCTCGAGCCCATATTCGGAGGAACATACTGGCCGGGCCCAGGATCGACGATGGCTATGGGGGATCACATAGGCTTTGTTGGCATACTTGAGAAGATTCGCGATATCTGGAAGAACCAGCAGCAGCGGTGTCTGGAATCGGCCAAGGAGATCACTGCGCAGTTACGCGAGTTTGCCGATGATGGCAGTATTAGTCGGAAGGAGGGCGCTGATTCCGATGGCCTGGATTTGGAACTCCTGGAGGAGGCATACGAGCACTTTGCGGCCAAGTACGACGAACAGTTTGCTGGGTTTGGAGGCTCGCCTAAGTTCCCGACGCCCACCAATCTGAGCTTCTTGCTCAGGCTCTCTCAGTATCCCAGTGCTGTGACTGACGTGCTTGGAGCAAAAGATTGCACTAAGGCGAAGGATATGGTGCTTGCGACGCTAACGGCAATGAACAAGGGTGGCATACACGACCAGATTGGTAACGGATTTGCGCGTTATTCGGTCACGAAAGATTGGAGCTTGCCACACTTCGAAAAGATGTGAGTTGAATATTCTCCGTACCCAGCGTTAGCTTGCTAATACGTTGCAGGCTCTACGATCAAGCACAGCTGCTTCCCGTATTCCTAGATGCCTACCTCCTCACTCGTAATCCAGAACACCTAGCCGCCGTACACGATATCGCAACATACCTCACATCTCCTCCCATGCATTCCAGCACCGGCGGATTCTTCTCCGCCGAGGACGCCGACTCGCTCTACAGATCCGCCGACAAGGAGAAGCGCGAGGGAGCTTTCTACGTCTGGACGCTAAAAGAGTTCCAAACAGTACTGGGTGACAGAGACGCCGACATCCTGGCACGATTCTATGGCGTGAAAGACGAAGGAAACGTTAGTCCCGAGCACGACGCGCATGACGAGCTCATTAATCAGAACGTGCTGGCAATCAGCAGTACGCCCGCAGATTTGGCGAAGGAGTTCGCTCTGTCCGTTGAAGAGGTGGCGCGGATCCTTACAGAAGGCCGAGCGAAACTGTTGGAGCATAGAGAGAAGGAACGGCCTAGGCCGGCACTGGATGACAAGATCGTGGTATCGTGGAACGGTCTCGCGATTGGCGCACTCGCCCGCACAGCTTCCGCGCTATCTGCATCAGAACCAGCCAAGTCAAAGGAATACCTAGGAGCCGCAGAGAAAGCCGCCTCCTTCATCAAAACCGAACTCTACAACCCCTCCTCGCACACACTCCTGCGCGTCTACCGCGAAGGCCCGGGCTCCGTCCAGGGCTTCGCAGACGACTACGCATACCTCATTTCCGGCCTAATCTCCCTCTACGAAGCCACCTTCGACGACTCGTACCTCCACTGGGCCGACGACCTACAAAAGACGCAAATAGATCTCTTCTGGGACACCGAACACCTCGGCTTCTTCTCCACGCCCGAGGGCCAATCCGACCTCATCATGCGCCTGAAAGACGGCATGGACAACGCCGAGCCCGGCACCAACGGCGTCTCGGCGCGCAATCTCGACCGGCTGGGCGCCCTCCTCGAAGACGAGGCCTACGTGAAGAAAGCGCGCGACACGACGTCGGCGTTCGAGGCGGAGATCATGCAGCATCCGTTTTTGTTTCCCGGCATGATGGACTCGATTGTTGCGAGTCGGTTGGGGATCAGGCATGTGGTTGTTACGGGGGAGGGGGAGAGGGTCGAGGAGTGGCTTACGCGGGCGAGGGAGAGGCCGTTGGGGCTGGGCGCTGTGAGTCGGGTTGGGAAGGGAGTTGGGGCGTGGTTGAGGCTGAGGAATAGCTTAGTGGGGAGTATGGATGGAGAGAAGGAGGGCGTCATGGTTTGCGAGGCGGGGTCGTGTCGGGAGGAGCTTGGGATGGGGTTGGCGGGGTTGGGGGACGCGATCAAAGAGGTTGCTGAGCGGTAGCTGTCGCGTTTTATGGTGCGTGCATGGCTCTGTTGACATTTTCGGGACATGGCCTGGTGATGAGATTTCTTTTTACTCTTTTTTCAGCTGCGAGAGGAAGAACCTCCGGATTCTTTTACTCTTGCGCTATTGTCGCTGGCGTTGAGGTGAGGATTGGGTGCGGCGTTTGTGGAATGGGTCTTTTGTTGTGTGCTTGTTAGGCACCATATTAGTATTGTTTTAGAGTATCACAGCTTGTTTGTGAGTACGGCTGCTTTGGCCTGAGTTAAAGAGGGTCCGCTTTGTGAAGAGTTGCGACATCGAGATGTGCTGATCGAGAGGAGTATAGTCTATAGAGGTCTTCCAACGATCATTCGATTCAAATGCGTGGCATACATAGCCCACGGGATTGCATTCGAAATTGGCAGAGAAAGCAATGAGCATCAGATCGAGCAGGTTGTAACTAAAGGCACTGCGAGGTGATTTTGGAAGCTGGGGCCAAATGAGTGAAAGGGTATTACGGCGATGATGATAAGCCTCACCAGGATGCCATAATCCGATGCGAATATTATACCACCTCTTCCAACGCTGTTTGTGAATTTCATGTAGAGGGGCCTCAGCACGGCTTATCTAGTACTAGACCTCCTGATTCTAATGTTTACCAAGGCAACTTACACACCTTAAGTCGTCGACACCGAATGATCGCAGAGCCGTAGCCTCCACGACATACCAACTTTCGTCCGTTCTTGATCGAGGTAATATGGCGGAGGACTGAATTGAACGCACGAACGATACAAATAGGCTACACAGTACAAAACTTTCGTCCGTGTTGCAGAATTTTCCTCCTACACCGCGTAAGCTTCTCCTGCGTATGTGAGAAGCTGATCAGCCTGACCATTACACGGTGAAGTCATAGCTCGAACGCTTCTTTTATCCGCAGTGATGGTGTGTTTAATCGCCATGTCTGCGGGTAGACTTGCCGCAGACACCGCATATCCGCTTTTTCAAACCGAGACCTTGTGCAACCGCATTGACGAGGAGCGCGTGCCTGTCTTCCCCAGCGCAGCAATCCGCCACGACGGGTCAACAACCCGTACACAGGGTCTCCGAAGGAAAGGGGTTCTGCTTCCCTTTTCGACCTTACAGGTTGTACGAGTTGTGTATGAAGAGGCATGGCTTTGGTGGCGCACGGCCAAATGAGAGTAGGATGTTCGAACGTTTGCGCGGCAGCAAGTGGGAAAGTCGAGAAGCCGGGAATGCAGGCGATATTGTCGGCATTTAAGGGTTTCGCTCGCGTGCGCTCGTGGCCGCGCTGGACGGTATGGAATTTGCTGCGACGGTAGGAATGAATGCGCGGTAGTGGAATGCTTGGACGCTGGGGTAATGATCAGAAGACGCCAAGCGGAGTGCTAGTGAAGTGGTTAATTCGAAAATCCATCAGATCGAGCAGAGGACGTCAGTAGCGACGCCGGTATCAAGATCTCTGACGCAACTGCAAAAGGTCGGTGGCGAGTGTGGAGTATGATGGCATAATTCGGCTTCTTTGCGAGAGTACGAGACTTGTCATGTCAAAATTAGTAGCTCCGATTTGTTCGAAGTAGTCTGGGTAGACCGAAGGAGCAGTCATGTCTTGCCGCGATGGGCCGTCTGACATGTAGTGACGTGCGGCCGGCAGCAGGTGTCTTGGGGGAGCTTTGGACTTGACGTTCGCCTCGCCAGTCACCAAGGATTGAGTACGTCGATTCCATTAGGATGGTCTTGTAGATTAGCATGGAAATGCTCGAAACCGGCGTCGCACAGTAGACGTCGGCCGAGAAGGTCTTGGAAGCTGGCCGGCGGTGCTGCTGAATGGAACAGTAGTGAGGGGACTTGAGCTGTATTGGGAGTTTCGGAGAGAGACTTGAGATTGCCAACAGAGCCTCGAATACAAAGCTCATGGTCAGATGACCGAATGTCGCCCATGCCATCGACATCGAAGTCGTGCAACTTCAGCCATTGCCACATCCACATGGGATCATGATGATGATAGAGGATAGCCGACGAAGCGTCATGGTGCTCGTGGCGCACTTTGGTGGTGCCTCGAAGCATCGCGGCCCGCTGCCCGATGGTGATCTTGACCCACCCTCGGCCCGTTGGCGAACACCACGACTCATGAAAAGACGACCGCGAAACGAAACAGTGGTGGAAAATAGAGCGTACAATTGCGAGTCGACCATGGGCGCCTGACTTTGTCTCGGAAACGGGCCCTGACCGGCACGGGAAGAACGGCCGCAACACATTTCGGTCTGAGAACGCAGTACGACATTTGCAGACATCAGGAACGAGTGACCCTCTGAGCTAACTTTGAGAAGCATTGGTGTGCCCGGGCTGCGAGATGAAGTTGAAGGACGGGTGGCAAGCCTCTTCTAGAGGGATTCTGAAAGCTCACAACGAGGGTCTCGGAATGCCGCAATCACGTCGTGGTTTGTACCGGACAATTCCTGTAATAGTTGCAGCAACAGCCATCTGTAGTTAGCCAAAGGTGTTTAAACATCCGGAGAGAGCAAGCAATCTGTGTGTAGACTCCGCCTCAGCCCCAGTCCGCAGCGCCACGCGCGGGTCCGACCGTGAAGGATCCTGTAGGGTGGAAGGTACATTAGCAGGATATAGTGTTATGAGACAAGAGGCGTGCCGCGCTGGTCAGCTGGTGCAACAGGCGAAGATGCAGGTAGCGCCCGAGGAGGGCCGTGTCACCAAGTGACGGCTTGGGCGCGGGCGTTGGCCAAGCGGTGGTGAGATGAGGGAGAGGGTGACGGCTGGATGTAGGTCGCCAGCGGTACCGCGAGACCCCTGCCAAGTATGCGAATAGGCCCCCGCGCCTGCCCAAAGGTCCAAATGCACCCCAGCGTCGATCCCGCCGCCAATCGGGTCCGTCCAATCAGCGCCGTGCAGGTACAATTTATACCACACCCTGAAATCTTACCGCGATGCTCACGACAGGCTGGGTGCGAAGGTCGCGGTGGGTTCCCGGGCGGCCGTTTGAGAACGATCGAAGAGGCCAGCTCTGGTGGCAGAGAGAGCCCGGAATTCTGCGAGGACTGCTGGAGGACCGCGGCGCCCCCCCTCGCAGAATGCAAACACACAGAATGGACAGGCCCTTTGTTTGTGTGCGCGTTGCCCTGCCGAAGAACAAAAGGGCTTTGTTTCCCCGGCGCCCGTCGTGTGCCCCAAGATTGCTACCAATCTCGTATTAAGATTGGTCGTCGTCGTCGGGCGCAGTTGTGGTCGTAAATTATCGCGATCCTTCCCTTCCCCGAGGCTTATACAAAGCCGGACTGTCATCATCGTCTGTTTCAGACTCGATCCTGCACTCGCCTCATCTTAGGCAAGGCCGTCCCCATATATCACCACGGCTGGTGTCGACTGCAGGTTCGACCATCTTTGATCACCCACGTTCTTTTTTTGTTGATCTGCGATCTTCCCTTGTGTAGCTACGTCTACCGGGCCCACGTTCTTTACGACCTTCTCTATCCGACCGACCACACTCCTTTGGTATTCGGCGCGCCTCAGTCGCACCCAAGGTCGCGGCTCTCAACACCATCCTGTAGGTACTTCTCGGTGGAACCTCGTCATGCGGTGGCGAAACAACATGTCCCCCTATATATGAACATGATCAAGTCGTCGCTTTGTGAACCGTCAGAGTAAATCTTTCTAACTCAGTTCAGTAGTTCCAAATTCTTCGGTGATCCGAGATCCCATCAGCTTCCCACCAAGTACTCCCAAGCTCTTTTCCCGGAATTCGAGATGCATTCTTCTATCCTTATCGCTTTGACTCTGGCCATGGGCGCTCTTGCCGGCCCCCTCGACAAGCGTGTCATCAAGACCGTCCAGAGGGTGGTCGCTACCGTCGAGCTAGACGTCGCTGTCAGGGTTGGTCAGGATGGCAAGCCATATACGACCCAGACCATCGCCACACACCTTGACGACGGCCGCCATGGCGGCGCCACTGTCGCCCCGTCGCCCCCGGTTTGGCGCGCCCCCACGACTCTCTCCACTCGCCGACCTGCCGTTGTCAAGACTACTTCCACTCGTCGTCCGGCCCCGGTGACGGTTGTGCGGCCTGCTCCTACCTCCACCTCCAGGGCGTATAAGCCCGCGCCTGCGCCCACTCCCGCTAAGACCCCAGCCTACGTCCCCGCACCCGCTGCCACACCGACCAAAGTCTATGTGCCCCCACCCGTGCCCACCAAGACTCCCGTTCCAGCTCCGGCTCCGGCTCCACCGTCTACTCAGTACGGCGTGACGCACAAGAGCGGAGCGAGCCAGGCTGCCTTATCAAGCGGCACCGACTACCGGAACGCAATGCTCTGGCACCATAACCGTGCTCGTGCCAACCACGGCGCATCGAACCTCAAGTGGAGCGATGCCTGCGAGGCCGGTGCCCGGAAGGCTGCCAATACCTGTGTGTTCGCGCATGTGATCACCCAGGGCCAGGGCCAGAACCTCTACGCGACCTCTGGTTCCGCCTACAACGCGACCGCCGCCGTGACCGAAGCCTTCTACAAGTCCGAGGCAGACCTCTACACGTACTGGGGCAAGGAGCCGCCCCACGATCCCAAGAACCCGTCCAGGCTTGACGAGAAAATCTTTCACGCCTGGGGCCATCTCACCCAGGTCATCTGGAAGGAGACTACGCAAGTCGGCTGCGTGACTGTCAACTGCCCGGGCATGGCGACCAACAGGTACACGGTCTGCAACTACTTCCCAGCCGGCAACATGGCGAGCCGGTTCGCCCAGAACGTGGTCGCGCCGAAAGCGTCCTACAAAAAGTTCGCCTGGACCGACTAGGCGCCTTCGTTCGCCCCAGCGGCGCACTTCGATCTATCTTCTTGCAGCTTCTTCGTGCTTTGGTCGCTCCTCTTGCATTGGTGTGTCTGGCTGTGCCCGTCACTGCGGCTCTCATACTTGCATGTTGGGATCTTGTTTCCTCATGTTTTCATGTCTTGTTTATGTCGCGCTTGTCGATGATGCCGGTGTTTGAATTCCTGTATATACTTAGCTTTGCTGGCCTTCGCGGTCGGCTTTGGGGATTCTTTCTTCCCCCATCCAATCTTACATTGTCATGTTACCTTGCTCGCTACTATAGTTTGTGATGTGAAGCTTTCCACGTGCGCGGCGAGATACGTGTACCGTTGTGCATGGTATGAGTGTAGGTGGTGGCTGTGACGGATGATGGACGAGGGAAAATACGAATCTCGGATGTTGCAATGCCTTAACCATAGTCAATTCTATACATCGGACACAGAACCATCGCGACGCGAAGTGCGTTCAGCCTTATATATCCAGTCATGACGATCCGCCGGAACGCTAGCCGTAGCGAATACGTTTTCAGCCCCTGAGAACATGCTCGGAACGGGCAATATCGCGCTGATCAATCTACCGGCTGCTCGGTTATGCACGCCGATCTGGGTGTTCTCGCGCGAATAGTTCTGTGATGGAGAGGGGGATTTGGGGGAGAAGAGGTAATGTGGGGGTGGGTGGGGGTTTGGGGATGCTTTGCTACTTAGGGACGTTTTGCTTGTCTGGTTGGGGGCGCTGTTGAGCGTGCTGCGTTTGATGCGACTGCGTGTGTTTTACTTGTATGATGCTGTGTTTGTACGTATGGAATTTGGATCTTCGGCGTGGAAAGAATTGGGGTTCTGGTCCACCGTGGACGTAGATTGTTGTCAAACTGGAACCTCGAACGGAGCCACTTTTCCAGCAACGTTGATGTTCTGTACGCATGTCACGGAAACAGCGCTACGCCCACGCAACGAGATTCCTAGCACTCTACACACGCGACCGCGACTAGAAGGCTTGGACGGCTACATTTGGGTGCCATGTTCCTGTCTGGGAAACTAGTCGATTACAATGGTTGTAGAGGGGAGAGTAAGCAAGATGCGGCGGGTAATGTGTATGAGATGTTTATGTGGAGGTGGGCGGATATAGCACTGGAGATGGAACGATAGAGGAGGATGAGGATGGATGGGAAGAGAGAGGGGAGAGGAGAGATTTTGGATTGAGTGGAACAGAGCTAGGGCTACTCGAGCAGGAAGGTGATTCTGCTCCGTTGTCACCATCATCTCCAGCTTCGACGTTGTGCTGCAGTGCGTACAGTTCGTAATAATTGCAGTTGACATCGAATTTCAAGACGTTCCGGAGCTCAACTTGGATCGCTACTTAATGCAAGATGAGAGTCCGCTCTCGGGAGCAGTAGCAGATCTGCACAGATTAGTGTTGCAGTAGAAAGCCGTCAGATCTTTAGACCTGTTCAGACTTCCTATTAGGTGCTTAGGGAGTTAATGTTATTCTATCTATGTACTTAAAAGTGCACGTATGTTAAGTCATTGCGAAAGGGCAAGACGCTGTAACCCCTCTAATGAACCTTTGGCCAAATTAAACTCTCGTACTGTAGGTAAGATTAGCGACTTGTGTCTGTACTTGTGGCGCTTTTTTGTATTTGTAGAAAACATCTGTTTTCATAGGTATAGAAATGTGTCACTTCTTCGCTTGTAGACTAGCCTGCTCTTCAAGTTCTCCATGTTTTCTTTTGTAGCCCCACCAGCCTTGTTCCGGCCCAGCGCGTGATCTGGGACATTGAAGGCTGTAGTTGCTGCTGCCTACAATAATTGGGTGATTCTTAGACCAGTTCTGAGGAATAAGCATAACAATGAACATCGTCGTCTGAAATGTGAAAAGACGAAGCAGTGCAAGGCCTCGACCCTGCTTTGTTCGCGATGGGGCCGTGCGTTGCTGTGACGCTGGAAGCTGAGCACGTGCGTGTCCTGATTGGCTCCTGACGCAGGGAAGCTCCTCCCCGCTTGCGCCGAACTCTGCGCGTCGACTCTCAATTGTATCTGCCTTTTGATCTCTTGACATGCTTGTTTTCGTCCTTACCTCTTCATTGTACCTATAGCACTATACCCATCCATTCGCTGATCCGGAAGCCCACGATGAAGTTCGGCACGACTCTGAAGAAGAGCATCTACGAGCCGTGGAAGGACAAGTACGTCGACTACGATAAGCTTAAGAAGCTGCTCCGCGAGGACGACGACAAGCCATGGAAAGATGAGGAGGTGACCGAGTTCACCTCCGAGCTCGCTAACGTGGAGCTGGTCAAGGTGCACACCTTTAAGCAGGAAACGGCACAAAAGCTTCGCGAGCGGACAACAGCATGCGAAAAGAAGCTGGAGCCATTGGCGATCGGCCTCAAGTCGGAGGACTCCAAGGACGGCGAAGCGTCTTCGTCTGGGAACAAGGATGCCAGCAAGTCGGAGCTGAAGCCGCAGGAGAGGGAGCGGCTTCTGAAGGAGGTGCTTTCCGAGCTGGACGGCATCACGAAGGAGGTCAAGGAGCTGGAGAATTACGGCAGGATCAACTACACGGCCATAATCAAGGCAACCAAGAAGCATGACAAGCTGCGCGGTCGGTCGTATAGGCTACGGCCCTTCATCAACGCCCGCCTCAACGAGAAGCCCATCCACACCGAGGACCAGTCACCGCTGCTGTACCGTCTGTCGGCCATGTACTCCTTTGTCCGCCAGAACCTCGAAGGAAAGCCCAAGGAAGCGCTGTCCTTCGCGGAGAGCACGAGCGGCGGCGAAGACTTCACGTCTCACAAATGTATGGCTTGCCAGTAACTTTGGACGGAATTGCGCTAACACAACACAGTCTGGGTCCACAAAGACAACCTCCTCGAAGTCAAGACCGTCATTCTGCGCCGCCTGCCCGTCCTCGTATACAACCCCCAAACCTCCAAAATTGCCGAAGGCTCCCAACGAGATCCCACCATCACCTCGATATACTTTGACAACCCAGACTTCTCGCTGTACTCGGACAAGGTCAATCACGTGCCAGAGGCTGCATCGCTGCGGCTGCGATGGTATGGGCACTTGGCGGATAAGCCTGACATCTTCTTCGAGAAAAAGGTCATCAAGGACGGAGATGCAAGCGAGGAGCAGCGCTTCAGCATCAAGGACAAGTATGTCCAGCCATTCATCGACGGCAAATACCATATGGAGAAGAGCATAGAGAAAATGGAGTCTCGCGGAAAGCACAACAAGTCCGAGGTTGCAGGCTTTAAGAAGGCCGTAGATGACATCCAGAAGCTGATTAAGGAACGGGATCTGCAGCCGGTGCTGCGCGCCAATTACACTCGCACTGCTTTCCAAATACCCGGAGACAACCGCGTGCGCGTCTCGCTGGATACAAACCTCGCTCTGATCAGAGAAGATACTTTGGACGCGGACAGACCTTGCCGCGATCCAGAGGACTGGCACAGGCGGGACGTCGATGACCGTAAGATGGAATACCCCTTCAAGGGAATTCGGAAAGGCGAGCTGTACGATTTCCCGCACGCTCTACTAGAGATCAAAGTCAAGGGCATGAAGAACTACGAGTGGGTCGACGACCTCGTCAACTCACATCTCGTCAAGGAAGCACCCCGCTTCTCAAAGTTTGTGCAAGGTGTGGCGAAGCTCTTCGAAGATCAGGTTAACACGTTCCCATTTTGGATGAGCGAGGTGGAGACAGACATCAAGCAGCAGCCAGAAGTAGCCTTTGAAAAGGAGCAGGAGCGGAAGCAGAAAGCCGACGAGGACAACTTCGCAGTCGGCAGCCTCTTCGGCACACACGCAAGCCCAAGCTTCCGTCGACCTTCTCACATCTCACCGGCGGGCTCCCTCTCACAGTCGATGTCCGCTCGTAAGGCGAGCGAACGTGCGAAGCCGTCACCCCTGGTTTACATGAAGGAGCAAGGCGACGAACGCGGTAACGGTAAGACCAACGAAGAAGTCGATTCGGACGACGACGACAACGAGCAAGCCACCCTTCTCGGCGAGTCCTCCTTCTCCCGCTCCACCGGCCTCGGCACCCTCTTCTCCTCCTTCAGCACCTCCAAATACGCACGCCGCCACGAAGATCGCAAGAACTTGCCCCCTGGCATCCGTGACCCAGGCGTATGGATCAAAGACCAGGGTCCCGTCAAAGTCGAAGCCAAAGTCTGGCTCGCCAACCAACGCACGTTCATCAAGTGGCAGCACGTTAGTGTCTTGCTTGCTTCGCTCTCGCTCGGTCTTTTCAATGCTGCCGGCGAGGACAATGATGTAGCGCGCGCACTGGCTGTTATCTACACTGTTGTTGCGCTTTTCGCGCTCGTGTGGGGCTATGCTATGTACATGTGGCGTAACAAGCTCATCCGGCAGAGGAGCGGGACGGATTTCGATAATGTTCTTGGGCCGCTTGTGGTCTGCGTCGGGTTGATTTTTGCGCTGTGTTTGAATTTTGCGTTCAAGGTATGTTCAACTTCCTACCCTCGGGGATTCCCGGCTGTGATGGGCTGTGCTGACTTTGGATTGTAGTACCAAGGTATCAAGGAACACCACGATCATCAGCGTAACGGCACGGCGGTCGCGGATGCTTCGGCTCTTTTGGAGCACATTGAGCTGTTGCGCGTATAGTGCTGGCGTTGTTCGACGGAGGGTCAACATTGGCATCACTTGTTGTATATAGGATAATGGGGACAATGGGGTAATAGTGATGTGCTTGGTGTGTGGTTGTGATGAAGGGAAGGGGTAGTCGTACATGGTGTACAGTCACGGTTTCACGCCGACTAGTGTAGGAACATACTTTGCGATTATATGGTGTACGTATGAGAAATAGAGCTACCCATCTATATTTGCATCAATCCAGAGATATTATGCACGAGTTGTCATGTTGAGTGTAACGAAAATCGAGGTTTTGGAATGTAAGTCCCATTAGCGCTGAGTTGATCGCGATCCAGCACTTCAACTTCATCAGACGCGTAAGTTTGACACGTCAACACCGCTGCTTTCGCTCGAGCAGTTGCACGATCTTTGCACAGAGTGCGTTGGCAGGACAGTGTCGCCTACGCCCTTCGAGCCATACACATAGGAGTGATAGGTAGCCTGTTTGCCGTGTCTTACCTACGCTGGCGGGTTCTATGCCATCACGCTGACTCTCGCTTCGGCTCAAGAGAACCAGCTACGCGGAAGCGCAACGAGAACAATTCTCGGTGACGCAGTTGTTCACCGGAACTTGCTGAGAGGTGCAGACGGGAAGAAGGGAAGACGGAAAGACGGAAGGATGTCTCAAGGTCGGGTATTGTTCGTCCTCTTTTTCGTGGGTTTCGTGTTGGGGTGTTCCATACTGGGACGTTTTAGCGGGTCAGCCTGCTCCATTGCGGAAAAGTAACGCGGACCGGCGCGGGAAGATGGTGGTGTTGGGTGTTGGTGGATTCGTGGGATTCGGGATGGATTTCGTGTTAGACGAGTTTGTTGGGCGGTGTGCATTGTTGTTGGCTTCGACCTTGCTATACTGCGCATGGGCGCGCCGGGCGGGTTTATGAGGCCTTTGATGATGCTTGGACTACGGATCCTGACCAAGTCTACTATCGTAGCCATGTCGTCCGACCCCTGCAGCAGAAGCATGGTCAAGCTTCGTGGCGCGATATTGGCTCATGACCTGCGCCCTGGTGGCGTAGAGACGACGGTGGAAAGTACAGAAGATTGCAGGAGGTGCTGTGTTCGTGTTAGACAGGCGATTGTAGTACCCGGACTGGGCTATTTCAAGAAGCATTCATCCATGGACACCCGCGACTGTTTCCACCACGGATCCAGTCTCTTTGCAAGACTGTGACCGGGAAAGAGGAAATCCAGGGGTCGAGATAGCATGCGCACACTCGGTAGCACAAGCGCGTGTGACGGGATCACTTGCAGCAGACGATGTAAAGGTGCCACATGGACGGTACAGTCGGCCTGGAAACAACGAAGCGGATATCGCCTTGGCGGCGGGTGATTCTCGTGGTGCCGCGGTGTCAACGCAAGGAGGCCGTTGTCGGCTGCCGTGGGACGCTACCCCGTGGACGGCTTCTGGTGCCGTGCGGTCATGTTGGCGGCGCCGTTCGTGGGACTAAAAGTAAGTGGTTCGACTTTTACGACGGAGGCGCGTTCCATCGTCATATGTTGATCATGGCGGAGGATGTCGGCCGATGGATTGCGATCAAGGCGCTTGCAGGGCATGCATGTGGTCGCGGCAAATTGCGATCGTAGCGGAGGACATGAGGGTGAATGTTGCGTGTAACGCTGTGATGCTCAGTCGTGAGGATTACGGTTCGGACTCGAGAGCCTGTTGTAGCCACCTATCGTATAACGGTGCCTGGCTGACCTCGTTGCGCAGCGTTTGTGGTGGAGCAAAAACGTTCGGAGAGATTCGCAGCAAGCTTTCTGTGGAACATTCGCCAAGCCACTAATGCTTAGCCTTGTGGCCGTTAAACCCGCATTTCGAAATCGTCACCGGCAGCTTTGCCTCATGGTCAGTCCTCGGAACCCAAATTGGCCTTCCTCATTTCAGCAGGCAATCAATCGTAGACACGCCATCTTTACCTCTTTTATCCGCCTTACGACGTTCCGAATTGATTAGACCTCGTCCTGGAGCCGGACCTGTGGCATGCAGGACGTGATGATCAACGTTGAACGTTGCACCGCGCTCATCTTAGCCACAAAGCCTGCCCTATGGATACCCGAGCAGGACTAGCATGGGGGTTTCCATGCTGCCTCGAGGCCTTGGTGATTGGCCGCGTGCCCACAAATGCACATCGCCATCTGCCCCTAGAGGCTAGGTCGTGGCTCAGTTGCCCAAACGACGCGGGCCGCCTAGTGGTGCCCTGCAGAAGTGAACGGATGGCTTTTTCTATTTGTACCCTGGTACCGCCTTTGCGTTACAGTTCTTCTGCTCTTCACAGTTCCCCAAGCCCCTTATCGTTTGTTGTTTAATCCTTAAAGACGAGGTTGCCCGGATACGATTTTGAAAGCCCACGGCCGACAGTCCCCTGTGGAAAGCTTTGGTTACGGAACTAGTGTAAATCAGGTCGTTGTTACCCCAGGTGCCAGCGCTCCCCGCACGTGACCGACGCAAACACTTCGCGCCCGCCTTCTTTACGCGGCTCCGCTTGGACAAATCTCCTCCTGGTTCCATCGTACTCAACCGGCTCCTTTAGTCGACCTCATTCGTTTGTGCTCGCCTCTGGGTCCTACGGTCGTTCACCCACACTCGTTTCTTCATTCCATCTCCGTTCGTTACCTTTCCTTTGCTCGCCATGAAGCTACCGACTCTGCTTGCCGTCACGGGCTTGCTTGCTCTCGGCAGTACTACGCCAGTCACACCTGCGGTTCCTCGCGCTTTGCCCCAAGTTCAACCGCGAAAGCCAGTCGAGGCTCGCCAGGACGACGTGGCCGCCTGTGCCAAGGCCTCCCAAGCTCTCTACGCCACCCCCCGGCCCTCTCAAATCCCTGCCGGCATTGCCTACGACTGCCTCACCAGCGCACCTCTGAATGCTACGGCCGCGAAGAGTCTCTTGGGAGCGCTTCCCACCTACCTCCAGTGGCAGAGCACCCTCGACGCGCTCAAAAACCCTCCGGCCGAATATGTTGAGAAGCAGTTCCCCGGCGTCGACATTATCGGTGGCCTGAAGCAGATTGAAGAGGATATAGACGCTGGCCAATTGACGAGCGAATACGATTTCGGCTGGACCCTATACACTCTCCTTGTTGAGGCTCACGATGGCCACCTTACCTATGTTCCGGACTCGGTCGGTGGCGTCTTCAACTGGGGCCGAACGGTCCCGTTGGTATCTGTTTCCGAGGATGGCACGCAATTGCCCGGCATTTTCACCTTTAACGATGTGCTGGGTATGAAATATAAGAACATCTCGTACACTCCATCGCCGGTAGTTGAGATCGACGGACAAGATGCCACTTTGTTCCTTGAGGATTACAGCCTGTACGGCAGTCTGCAAGACCGCGATGCGCTGTACAACAGCATGTTCTACGAATTGGCGCAGGTTAGTCTGGGTGCCTATGGTGGTGGTGTGGGTATGTTTGCTGGTGGTGGACGCGCTCGTTACGTTTTTCCTGGTGCCACTACCACGTTGAAGTTTGCCAACGGGACCGAGTACACGATGGAGAATTACGCCCGCTTCGTAGGCGACAACTTCCGCAACATTTCCACTGGAGAGGAGTTGTCTAGGCACTTCTTCAGATACATCACTGCCGGCGCGAGCGATTCCATACCCGTACCTGGTCCTCCACCGTCGGGGGAGACGGCGGAGGGGGCGGCCACGGCTGCATCAATCGGATACCCCGTTCCCATCGTTGCTGGTCCCATCAACCTCATCAATGGATTTTACATCGATGCCCCGAGTTACGAGGACGTTGCAGTCCTTCAAGTACCCAGTTTCGTCTCCTCGGCCAGTGCACAGGTCGCTTTCCAGAAGACTACCCAGGATTTCCTTCCCAAGGCCATTGCCGATGGAAAGACCAAGCTCATCATTGACCTGCAAGCCAACGGTGGTGGTACCGTCATGCAGGGATACGATCTGTTCAAGCAGCTATTCCCCGACGAGGATCCGTACGGCGCCAACCGCTTCCGTTACCATGAAGCTGCGGATCTTGTTGGCCAGGTATTCAGCGAAGTTGCATCCCAGACTCCCCGTGGCTCGACAAACGGTACAATCAGGGGTATTCAGAGCTCTTGGTACGACTACCACCAGGACATGACCGTCGATGGGAAGCCCTTCGGATCTTGGAAGCAGAAAGTCGGCCCCGAAGACGTGAACGGAGGTATGTCATGCACCACTGTCCGCCTTGCTTGTCAAGTAGCCCTCTAACCTGTCACCAGATAAGTATACCGCGCTCAACCGCTGGAATCTCAACGACTACTACCTCACGTACGTCTCTGGAGGGATCAACGTTACCGGTTATGGATCTCTTGCGAACGTCACTGGACCACCCAAATTCAAGCCTGAGAACATTGTTCTGCTCACCGATGGGTACTGTGCATCGACTTGCACCATCTTCAGCGAGTTCATGACGAAACAAACCGGCGTTAAGACCATTGCCATGGGCGGCCGCGCGAACAAAAAGCCAATGCAGGCTATCGGCGGCGTCAAGGGCGTGAACAACATGCTATTTTCTTACCTCCAATCTGTTGCTAGGACTGCCGCCCACTTTGCCTCCCCAGAGATGCAGGGTAAGATCAACGGCTCGGTGCTGAAAGAGTACGATTCCTCGCTTGTGATCAGCCGCTCTACTGGTTCTCCAGGCGTCAACGTTCGAGACGGACTTCCTAAAAACGATACCTCCGGTGTTGCGCTCCAGTTTGTCTACGAGGAAGCCGACTGCCGGCTTTATTACACGCCAGAGATGACGGTCGACGTGACGGCGATCTGGAAGGCCGCGGCTGATGCACAGTGGAGCAGCGGTGGAAAGTGCGTGGGCGCAAGCTACGGCGTAGCATCAACAGCAGCAGTCAACGATATTACCATGAAGCTGAGCCCGGTCCGTATGAAGGTGTCCGAGGCAGGTGCTCTGCACTCGTTTGAGGACTTTGAGAAGAGTTTCGGCCTGGAGACGGATTGCAACATTGCGGCTGATGGATTCATGGCACCGTGAGGATTTGTTGTATCTCGTCGGGCATTTTGGCCGCGGATGACTTTCACCGAATATTTGTGTATGACGTTTCGGGGGGCACGGTACTTGCGATGTTCCACACGTGGTGGATCTGATTGCATCTCTACCACGTGGTTGGCAGGTGATCAGACGCTGGGAGGATGTCACTCATCGGCCGCATGTACAGTAACATGCCACCATGCCTCGGTTTAGTAAAAACCTTAATCTGTAATATGATAGGAGCTCAAACCCCCTCAGACAAGCAAGTTTTGCCTACGTGATCCGTCAGCTGTGACTGGTCTCAGTTGAGTGTGTATAGTGCGTACAGCTCGGCGTGGCTCGGATCTTGATGATGTCAATCGTTACACGAGGACCTGAATTGGATGTGGTTCCGAGATTGCGGGTTATTGCGTGGAGTGGAACGTGTCCACGTCGCCGTGCTTGCGCCTCACCAACTAAAACATAACCAACTATGCCCTTCTTGAGGCTGTACTCTCTGATGTGACTTGAGTAGCAATACTTCCATGGTAGTAGCCGAGGCTTTTGTCGTCGTCCATTATCGCTGAGGGCGCTTACCCGTTTGCAGTTACCATGTCGCGTGCGTATCCGTCGTAGTTACAATACCGTGTGTCACAGCGCGGTACACGCTGCCCAAAATAGAAACGAGAACGAAAACTGCGCTGATCTCGAGCCCTCGCAGGTGCATCGGAGCGGAGATGTCTCTGGCGATGTCTCTGGCGATGGAGAGCAGGTGATGGCTGCCAATGTGCCGCGTTCTCGGGAAGCGCATTGTGAGCATAATTAGCCTGGGTGCCTGGACAGGCGGTGCAGAAGGAATGCTCGACAGGATGCTATCCGGTAGGCTATTGGTACTTGGCGTCTTACTCATGCTCGCGGCGCCATCCTCAACGTTGGGCTCGCTAAGCCACGTGCGTGGGTGCGCTACTGGGTACGTACTCGAGGGCCTTTGCCACATGGACGGGCGTACCTTTGTTGAGCATGGTGGCATTATTAACAGACATCTGGACGCTCCAATGTTGCAGAAGAGATTACAAGCGCATCGAGCGCCGCGACTCGGCTCTCGATCGTCAGCACCCGCTTCCGCTGATCAACCTCAATCCAATTGGTCTGGTCTGCCGCTGTGTGGGGAACTCTGGCATCGGCTCCAGCTCAACTCTCCACTCCACTCCACACCTTGCCCCCAGTCCGTGCCTCCCTCTCCCTATTCGGTCTCGCATACGCCACATCTCACGCATGGCCATCTCCTCTGTCCCCTATCTCCGCCAATGGCGGATGGAGCCGGCGTGCTGGACGCTCGACGCTTATATTAGGGGGCTTATTCGTGGTACGTGGGCTGTACGCTTGGCGTGAGGTGAACGTTCCGGTACGCGGCGGCAGGAAGGCATGATTTCGCTCAGCTGGGGTTTTAAGGTGTAGGATGGTGGGTGGGCCTGGGTGTGGTCAGGCTGCGGTAGGATTTAGGCACCGTGGCGAGCGGGTGTGCGGTTTATGAGGGGGCCAGGAACATCGCGCGAGGTGACATTACGTGCGAGAGCAACGTTGCTTTCATCCGGTGTTCTTTTGTTTTCGTTGTTTTCGAGCTCCAGTCCATCTGCTGCACCGGCGCGTTCGCATCGGGACGTGCATCTGCTAATAATACGTCGTAGCGGCAAGAGTATTGGTCTCCACTCGCGACCACTCCGGGCCCGGCACACCACGTGTCTTACCCTTTCCGGTATTACGAACTATCTCACCATCCTCGTCGATCCTCCAGGGCTACCGAACGCTCAGGATCCAGTAAGACCAGGGCCCCGACTCTCCGTGACCTTGCCGTACGGCAGCGCGCGTGATGATCATTTTGCCTTTTTCCACTCCCTAGCCTCTGATTACGCCCATGGTCTGAGCTGTAACCTCGAGTCGTATATATAGGATTGGCGGGGCCCCCACTTGTAGTTTTCTTGCACCGACTTAGCACTGCTTTGAGTGGGGCTACTGAAGCTTAACAACCAAGTTGGGACGTTCCTCACCTCTTCGCCATCTCGACATCTTGACAACGGTTCTTTTCGAGATTCGAAGTCAACATGCAGCTCCTTACTACTCTCGCCACGGGTGTTTTTGTCGCGTCCCTTGCCGCCGCCACTTCCGTCGACGAGGCTACTGCAGCCAAGCAGATTGCCGACTGCTTGGGTGACAAGGACGTCCCCGTTCGCTGGAGCGACTCCGCGGATTTTGCTGAGCTCGCGGAGCCCTTCAATTTGCGTCTGGCGTACACGCCCTACGTTATTGTGCTCCCTACGACGAACCAGCACGTTCAAGATGCTGTGGTCTGCGCGGCGGAGTGCGGCATCAAGGTGCAGGCCAAGTCTGGCGGTCATTCGTATGCTTCCTACAGCTCCGGCGGCAAGGATGGATCTATGAGTAAGTTCCAAGTCGCTCGCTGAAAGCTTGTTCGGAGGGGTCTCTGCATAGGATTTATTGTTGTAGACCCCACGATGTCTTGCATTTTGGACGCATTTTGCACCCTGACTTTGTAATGATTTGAGACTAACGTTTTGGGTAGTGATCGACCTTCAACCTTTCCAAGGAATTGAGCTAGATCAGGCTACGAATGTTGTCAAGGTTGGTGGAGGTGTGAGGCTCGGCAATCTTGCTCAGGGCGTTTGGGACCAGGGGAAGCGTGGTATCTCCCACGGTACCTGCCCAGGTGTTGGAATCGGCGGTCACTTCACGCATGGTCAGTATAATTCGGTATTCGATATCCAAACCAGTCACTTACAAGGTCTCAGGCGGATACGGCCACACTTCCCGCAACTGGGGTCTCGCTCTCGACCACATTGTCGCCGCTGACGTCGTCCTTGCCGACGGCTCCCTGGTGCACGCCAGCGATACTGAGTACCCCGACATCTTCTGGGCCATTCGCGGCGCAGCAGAATCTTTCGGCATAGTGACCAACTTCTACCTCCGCACCCAGGAGGCGCCCCAAGCCGTAACCTACTTCTCCTTCCGATGGGGAGACGTGCTTTTCGAGGACAAGAAGGCCTTCACCGACACCTTTTTGCACATCCAGGATTTCAGCACGAACGCCTCGGTTGTCGACAACCGTATTTCCTACGGCATCTTCCTCGACGGCGTCGAGACGTACAACCTCGGCGGCACCTTCTTCGGCAGCGTCGACGAGTTCAACAACGAGATCCAGCCCGAGTTCCTGCGCACCCTCCCTACCCCTAAGCAGATCGTCGTCGAGAGCTACGACTGGATCGGCTACCTCAAGCTCATGTCCGATAGGGATAACATCACCGAGCCCCTCACCGGCTACGACGAGCACGACACCTTCTTCGCCAAATCTATCACCGTTCCCGAGTCGTCTGGTCTCACTGCCACCACCCTCGACGCCTTCTACGACTACATCTCGCGCGACGCGCCCACTACGTACGTACCCCATGACCTCAACTGCGTCGTAATGGCGATGCAGCACGGCCCGTAGTCTAAGACACGAGGCACGGACACCCTCTGAACGAGCATTGCTGACGTTACCAGATATTTCGTAATCATCAACCTCTACGGCGGCCCCGGCTCCGCCATCAACACCAAAGACACCGAATTCGCCGCCTACAACGACCGCGACTCGCTGTGGGTATTCCAGAACTACGGAAACGGCGATACGATCACGGACCCTGCGTCCATCGACTGGGTCAACGGCATCAACGAGGCCATTATAAGCGCGCAGCCGGAAACGCACTTTGGCGCTTACCTCAACTACGTCGATCCGAGCTACGATGCGCAGACGGCGCATGCGTTGTACTACGGCGAGGAACTTTATGCCCGTTTGAACGCGTTGAAGCAGGAGTATGATCCTGAGCAGACGTTTTGGAACCCCCAGTCTATTGGTAATTAGGGGCTTGTGCGGGTGCGGGTTGGGTTGCATGGTTTGGCGTTGCGAGGTGGCTTTCTTTGTAGTCTTCGGCGGGCGGTGGGCCGCGTTCCTTGCATATGCATATCTATGTTTGTGGCTGTTGCAGGGTTGCCATGTAACCGTGGAATCGTGTGATAGATCGCATATAGATTCACTCGAGTATATACGATCATCTGTAATATACTATATTTCACACTTTTTTGGTCGGTTGTGCGTGTGAAGGTCAATCATGCCTCGCAGAAGCATGACATAAAGAGGGTTAAGTGTGATAATTTACAGACTCAGACCCCTTTCTATGCGATTTACAAACCTCAAGCTTAGGAGCAGCTTCATCGTCAGCAGTTTCAATTCTGACAAATCATCTTCACATATTCACGCTGATTGCTCGCATAGTAGACATCCAGCAGGAGAGACAAGCTCGAATAACTACACCTCGACCACGACATCTACAGAGAAGGATAGGAAAAGACACCGCGTCTCCTTACTCATCCCCTCGCAACCACCACACAAGCCTCCCTCATAAACCAACTCCTCAACTTGGGGTCTCCCAAGATCTGCGACTGAAGCATCACATCCGTGCCACTCCTCGGTCTCGTCGTCTTCTCCGCGCCACCATCTTTCCCATCTACAAGTTCAATCTCATCCACCGTTGCTCCAATTTCGAACACCCCCTTACTCAACGCCACGATGCCGAGTTCCGTTTCTTCAGACTGCCCGGGCTGGATAGGCGGTAGCCGGCGCTGCAGTACGCCGCTCCAGGAGAAGCGCTTATCGAGGTCGAGCGCGATGTTGTGCAGGAGGCCGGCGAGGTGCGGCTGTAGGCGAAGAAGCGGGGAGATGGGACGCGGGCTCCTGTTGTAGACAGTCGTCTTCAGTGTGAGGAAGGCATCCACGGGAACGGAGAAGCGGGAGCGGCCAAGTTGGCGCACCGTCTCTTCACCTTCGCTCGCTGGTCCGTCTGGCACCACAGTCGTCGAGATCGAGACGTCTTCCAGCTTCATAGCTTCAACCATACGCGACGAGAAGCGGATGCTGCGGAGCTCAAGATCACCCTGGCGGCCGCCTTCTTCGTCCTCTTTCCATGTGCCCCGGACTAGTCTGAGAAGCTCGTGGCGGTACCAGAAAGCTTCACGGACGGCGCGTTCAGTTTCGGGGGCAATTTTGCTGGTGCTGACGACGAATTGACGTTGGTTGGCAGGATTGAGGGAGGGAACGGCTGCGTGGGGATCGGAGAGGTAGAGCTTGGGGAGAATGAGGACGACGCGGTTGATATGGCCGGGTTGAATGACTTCATTTACTGTGTAGAAGTTGCTCCAGGTAGCTTCTGGGGCCAAATTTGCGGCGGGAGGTGCACGGACCTGAAGGGAGATGTGGAGGGGGTTGGGCCAGGAGTTGCGCAGGTCGAGGAGGAGCATACAGTACTCTGAGCCGACGACATCACCCTGCGTGTGGTGCAAGAACGCTTGGAACTGGGTGTCGTTCTTGTTAACGAGGATGGAGGATGGTGTCAGTGTCGTTGGTGAAGGCTGTTCTTCGGACTGTTCCGCTTGATTAGACCAAGCAAAGTCTCCAGACAGCGGCACTATGTCAGGCCGCTGTAGCTGCACACTAGCGTTGACCGTAATGGCTATAGGTACCGAGATTTGTCGAGTGAAGAATTTATCCGTTACTTCCGATCGTCGCTTTCCGAGATTGGCGTAGTCTATCTGGATGATAGCATCGGTAAGACGTGGGCGACCAACTACTTCGACCTCGAAGCTAGTTTCCTGGCCGGGTTGGACGGAGATCGACTCTTCGTCTTCGGTCTTGCACCAGCGAAGGGAAGGATGATGTGCCAATTGCACTTCGAGCTCATGCAGTTCAGGAGCTGGAAGGTCCCGGTTTGACGTTGCGGCTTGAATAGCCGCAGTTGCAGAGTCGTGGAAGGAGATATGGATAAAGTCGACAGCCGTTGTCTGAGAGGTGTTCCTGATGGTGATAGTGAACCGTTTTTTCTCTCCTTCGAGGACCATGAGCGCAGCTTGTGGGAGCGAGACGTCGGTAACGACTACCACCGGCTGATTCGGGATGACGTTGAAAGTCAATGTATCAGGTTTGGGGGTAGCCTTGGGTGCATTTGGTATCGGGACCACAGCTGAAGTAGGTCGCGACGTGGGTGCGTCGAGACATGCATCGAGCCCTATCCTTTTCATTTTCATCTCTCGTTCCGGTTTCCAAGGCTCGGGGAAGATCGGGAAAAGACGCTCTCGACACCCGATGACTTTGATGTAGCATCCGATGATGTCCAATGTCCCCGACGAGCGGGCGACTCCGGCAATGGGAAACTTCTGTGTTCTGTACGGCCCTAGAAGAAACATATCTTCCTGTGCCGTAAATTCGACGCCTTGGGCCGCTATCCTCAAGGTCTCGATCTCCAGTTCAAAGTCATAAGGATTCTGTAGAGCGATAATGAAGCGATACTCCTCGTTTGCCACCAGTATCGTTTCGACAGCGCTCGATTGAGGTTGCTTATTCCAGGGGTTGTGGATAAACGGACTTTTTATCGCTGACAAGGTTGATTTGAGCTCCACTGAACGGTGATGCGTCAGACGAAGAGACATTGGCTCCTCCATGATGAAGAGACCGCGGACCAAAAAATCATCCCAGTACTCAGTCTCCACATGTTGCAGGCCCAGCTTGTTTGACGCGGCGACTGTGCGGGATATATTTGCGAAAAGTCGTGTCTGTTCCTCGCGAGAAAGAGCCACAAAGACATCGGTACTGTTAGGCTTTGGCGCAGTTCCAGGGCCTGCCAACCGCAGCAGTAGCGAGGTGAAGTGGAGCACCCCATTGAAATCAGGTAAAGCCTCGCAGAAGTGGATGCACATGCGTAGTATATCCAACTTCAGCCCTACGCTACCAAACGATCTTACAGCCGAGATGCGGAGAATCTCGGCAATCACCGCTTGTTGCGGGTCGTCTTCTGATGTCTTGGGGGCAAACGTGCCTCGTGCATCAGGTATACCGTAGATGCGACCGAGTAAACCCAAGAACTCATCTATGCCATTCTCAGCTTCACCTTCGCCTAGATTCAAAGCGCCAGCTCCTGAGTTGCTTCCGCTGGCCATGTTGAGAGCAGCAAGGCCTGCAGCAGGATGCACACCCATTTCTGCGGCGCCTACCTTGCGCGCCTGGACTAGCCCTGGAATAAGAGATGTGATGAACTCTCTCATTACAATGGCCTTCTTTCTTTGTAATTCCAATGATGATAGAACGGAGGCGACACCAGCAAGGACTACAACCCGATCGATCGGACCCATTCCTGAGCTCTCTGGCGGTCCTGGCAGTGCTCGGAAAAGCATGGATGCTATATCGTTTCTCGTAGGATTTACGCTCAACCTTGGGACTGAGAGTCTTGGCTTCTGACGAAATGGCGTATTTTGCACCAGATGCCGTAATGCGTCCTCGTCCAGAAACCCAGCGGACAAGTTCATTGCAGCCAGGAGCTTAGAAAATCGAACTACGCACTCTGAGAATCCAAGTGGTGGCATAGACTCGCCGGCAAAATTTGACGCTCGCGTGTAGATGTTGAGAATCATATTTACAAGGTCGGGAATGAGAGAATTGAGACTCTCAAGCCCCGCCTCGTTGCTGGAAGCTCTCGGAGATGTTGTATTGGAAGTATTGCTTCCTGTGCTAATTTGAAGAGTCTTGATTGCCGATGACTTGTCGGACATGGGGTAACAGATTTGGGGTATCTGAGCTTATTAGCTTTCCGCAACCACGATTTTAGAAGATCGATGATACTGACCTGGAAGTCCATGCCCGACCAGGCGAATAGTAACAAGCATACGAGAGTGTTCTCTAAAGCTTTTGCATGCCAAAGATGGTCGCTACTTGCTCTTGCTAGGGTGGCGCCATCTGTGAGTTCTCTTAGTGCCTCGTGCCACTGACCTGCACACAAATGAAGGTTTCCGATGATCACACTGACGCGTCCCCGTCCTTTGTTACGTGCACGCTCGCCAACACCCCCAGAGCCGAAGCCGTGAGTTGATACTCGATCAGCACTAGGGTCTCTTACGGTACCAGCGGGCTTCGAAGAGTTACTGCTACTTCGATGCAGTGCTTTTGCAGGATCGACTCCAGATATCTCGTCGAAAGTAGTGGGCGGTGTACGAGATCCGTCTGTGGTCGGCGATGTTGCTCCGTTGTAATCGACTGACAACGAAGCGCCAGCATTGGACGGTAGAACAGGCATAGACATTCGATGAAGGTCCTTTTGAGCATTCGAGATAGGTGACTCTGGTCTACTCGCAGAAGGGACCTGAGAATTGCGGCGCGAGAATTGTGCAGCTGCAGAATCTGTACCGGCCCAGCTAGGGACACTATCGGTGGTCCCGGATTGTGATGCTGGTGAAGGGATGGTTGGTAAAGCCTGGATCGATTTTGCAAGGCTAGTCAACTCGGCCAGGAGATTTGAGGTAAGGTCGCACATTGTTGTCTTCATAGTAGTCGTCTTGAGCTGTGCTTTCGAGGGGATGAGCAAAGTTTCTGGAGGCAGCTGACGATGCCGGGTTTGAAGATCAGATTCAAACAACATTAAGCTGTGGAGAATAGCCTTTGGGTATTGTTCGCGCAATTCTTCCACCGCCGATTGAATTTCATGTGCTTCCTCGCTCTCTGGCTCAGATTCCTCAGCACGTGATCGCTGGAATTGTGGATATTCCTGCGCATCCGCGATGGCGATGATCAACAGGGGTTCCCGAAATTGCTCAAAAGGGGACAGTGCGAGGTGAGAAGGCGGTGGCAATGACGTTGAGAGATCATATAAGAGTATTCCACCCGGAAATGCTAGAGGGGAGAACATATCTGCGCAGTGCCAAGATCAGCAATTACATCTGTGGGACAGTTCCTCGGTGGTTCGTACTCCTATCTGGCCGGGGATCCGGGCTAACATCTCCAAGTCGTACCATACATTGTGGCTGCAAGAGTTCGACGAAGGCTAGGAACCGCGAGCGCTTAATGCGGCCAACGGGAAGTAGAAGTGCCCGTATGCGCGCAGGCGCGATCGGGGAGAGAGGGTCAACCGCCATAGCCACATCGGAATGAAGGAACCGCGGGGGTCTTTTGAGTATGTTTACGGCAGATGTGGATGCATTCGAGCGGGACGTAGCTTGATGTTGAATGAAAGGCTTCCGCGATAGCTGCGGGTTTGTGACATGCAGCGAGGCTCACTTGGCACGCTAACCCCTTTCCTTCCTAGTCGAAACGCCACATGGGCCTTTGACGTCCATCGCATTCGACGACAGCACGACACACATTGCACTTCAGCGTTCACACAAGCTTCGACCTTTTTCATCATCTTCATCACTGCATTTCGCATAGCGTGGGTATAGACGGACGATTCCTTCTCTCGGTTTCTATCACTTGCCTCGGGTTTTGCCACCAAACGGCAAGCGCTCGTTCCCAGGTAGAGCCTCGTTGATGTCCATGATATGAGACGGCTTTCAAGGGTAATTGTTTTCAATCCTCGCGTTTACGACGCAGCGTCCCTCTAACGTAACCGGTGAATGTCAGCTGACGGAGCTCCGCTGACTTGATATAGTTCCGCTAATCCCGTTACCTCTGTAAAACTGTCAAATCTAGCACCCGCTATGGCTACCCTCGATTTTGCGCGGCTGCGCAACCAAACTATGGCCGATGGTACAGACAGCGAGGTTACTGTCAATACCAGAGCCTTGATCGACAAGGTGCTTGCCCGGTACTCTAGCGAACACACCACTCTTCGAGAGCTCATCCAGAACGCTTCGGATGCGGGAGCGACTACCGTGATTATTCAATACCAGACTGATCCATCTTTGCACACGCCCACGTACGTAATCCCAGAATAAAGGTTGAGTATTCTTTGCAATATGACACAAGACCCCTTCAGATGAATTCTACTAACCCCAGCTTCTAGACCGCTAGGCACCGACAAGTCGATATTGCTCAAGCATATTATTCAGCATCATACCTTGAAGCGACTCATAGTGTCTAATAATGGTGTTCCTTTCACGAGTGCGGACTGGGGGCGATTAAAGAGCATCGCCGATGGCAACCCTGATGAGTACGGCCCCTAGTCATAGATGACACGCACGAAATCCATCTTGATGAGCTCTACTGACTTTGCTCCAACCTTTAGGACGAAAATAGGAGCATTTGGCGTTGGCTTCTACAGCGTCTTTGCTGATTGCGATGAGCCTTTTGTCGTCTCCGGTGACAAAACAATGGCCTTCTACTGGAAAGGCAACACACTGTCGACTAAGGGCAGCACCGTACCTCAAGAACACCAGACCTCAGACACAACGTTCTCGCTCGACTATCGACAAGCTAACACAGGTTCAGCATCTTATAACCCTTCCAAGATTCCCAACTTACCCGATCTCTGCCAATTCCTTGCTACTAGCTTGACCTTCGTTGGTCTGCAGTCTATTGAGCTGCATATTGACAATCACAAGGTCATCTCCTTCTCGAAGAAGACTTCTCCCGCTACGGAGATCAAAGTTCCATATGGGTTGAAGACGGAAACTGAGGGAGGATTCATGCGTGTATCCCAAGTCACTCGCCAGCACTCGCAGATTGATGCGGAATGGAGCAACGTCATCGCCACCGCCCAAAATCCGCCAAAACGTGCGACCGAATTGGTCCAAGCAGAAGTTCGCAACGCTGGAACTACGCTTAAAAGCTTCTTCTCGAAATTTTCAGCTTCCGTAAATAGTGCGCCTACGAAGGCATCCAAGCCACTACCCGCTCCAGAAAGGCTCACAACGAGTACGGACGACATATCCGGAGATTCAAAGGGCGTGATATTCTTGCAAGTTTGCACCGTCAACGTAGATACTCGTGTCGGTCGGAACTTTGCCGCCGAGATAGAACGCGCGACGAAGAAACCGCCTCCTAAAAAGACTCGGATCGCTCTCTTGACTTGTCCATACGACGATCCCACAGCTTCGCTCTCAACAGGGTCTGGCAATACCTCGGAGCTGGCTTCAAAGATATTCTCCGAAGTACTTCCTACAAAGTCGGGCCGAATTTTCATCGGTTTTCCGACTGCGCAAACAACCGGGTTTCTTGCCCATGTTTCTGCGCCTTCGCTAATCCCCACGGTGGAGCGTGAGAACGTTGACCTGAATGCTCGCTTCATTTCGACATGGAACATCGAACTGCTTCGTGTTGCAGGCTTGGCATGTCGGATTACTTATGCTTCTGACATGGCCGAACTACAGGCGCGGGTTGGGTACGTACTGCGTCTTAATTATATGATAGCACGGCTCCAGTCTAAGACACTGATGCTAAGTCCTTTCGATATGAGCTTTGCTGACGCTGTGTTCCTTACTTTAGGCAAGATTCTATGGAGTCCTTGATACAACGAGCGGTATACGTCTTCCAGCAATTTACTGCCAATGCCTCTCATCCTTCGACTGTACTTGGCGAAAAGATAGAAGAAGCATTTTGGAGTTCATCCAAAGAGCGGTCTTTGGACATCCTATCATCCAAAGGAGTCATGGCAAGCAGAAACGTGCGAATGCCTGCAGAGACTCTGAGCTTTCTAGGAGAGGTGCCGATGGTGCCGCAAGAACTTGCAACAAAAGCCTACACCTTCTTCTTGAACCTTCACAGTCGCGGCTTCATCTCAGAACTGACGATGGCGGACATCAGGCGAGGACTTGAGACGCGGGCACTGAGCGAAGAAGAGCTGACGGAATTCCTCAAATGGTGTGGAGCAAAGCTAGAGTCTTCCGAGATTGATGCGGCTGGCGTGCGCAGTCTCTTCGATATCACCGTGGCAAACATCGACGTTAAAGCTGATGAGAATTCGGGCAGGATACTGGCATTAGGTGATGTCGGGGCTTATATCAACGCAGCACGCATTACACCAACCCTACCAGTACCGCCGGACACCATTCCTTTCCAGTTTTCAAAGGTCATCCCAAACAAACAGCTGCAAATGTTTGGCTGGATTGAGCTCTCCATGGTTCGGTGGCTGAGGTATATGACGAGTGCATCACAGCTTCAAGAATTCTCGTCTTCGGAGAAACTTGCATCTCAAGTGTTAAGTTTGACGGCAAAGTGCTGGGATCAGCTGGACGGCGCTTCAAAAGAAGCAGTCGTCAGCATTCTGACGCCGCATACCGTCATGCCAACAAAGATAGGCATGCGGAAACCCGATCATTCATACTTCGCTACCGTAAAGCTTTTCGACGACTTGCCTACGGTGAAGGCATTCCCCGGCTCGAAGGAGAAGTTTCTGGTCGCTTTGGGCGTTCGAAAGACCGTCGATCTCCCAGTTGTATTCGAACGGATGCGAAGTAAGTAAATCCCAATGCACATACTGCTTCATAGTCGCAACGGGGCACTACTCGTAGGCCCAGACGTCAGGCTCGGACATCCATCTGGATAAGCTTTGCTGACTTTGTACCCCAATCTGTAGGCAACGACGCGAGCGCACAATCAGAAAAGGCTGCTTGGAATCACACCGATCTTATCCGATACTTTGCTTCTGTAATGGACGACATGCCAAAGAAGGATTTGGACAGACTTCGAGAGACTGCATTCCTTCCTGGTGAAGGTGTTACAGTCAAAGAAGGACAGCTGTTTAAGGCGTCAGATCTTTACGCGCCTGACCAGGCTATACTTTCCATGGGTCTGACCCAAGTAAAGCTGCCATTCGAGTTCAAACCCAATGTGCGCGAAGGGACGCTTCTGCTGCGTCTTGGACTAAAGCAATGGCCCGATTCCAACGCTCTCGCCACCATTATGCACCGCGCGGGACAGTCGAATAATATGCAGCTATACTCGCTCACGATGCAGTACTTCCTGCAGAATCATTACAAGAACGGATATGGAGCTGAGACGAAGAAGCTGTCCGCACTTCCAATTCCAATTCTGCCCACGGAGCAGGCCCCATTTCCTACCTTGGTGGGACCCTTTCAGTGCTTTACGAACGAGCAGGCTGCATGTCTAGGCTACGCCATACTCCGGGCTGATCTGCGACCGCATGCCGACAAGTTTGGGGTACAGCGAGATCCGGACATGAAGGACTGCGTACAGCGACTACTCAAATCACCACCCAAGACCAAAGTAGACGCCGAAATGCAATTTGCCTATCTCGCAAGCAGAGGCGGCGAGTTGGATCAGAATCGTGCCTTGCTGAGCAGCATCTCAGCCAACAACATTGTCCCGATCTTCCGAAAGTATTATCTGGACCCCACTTGTTCCGGTTTCGAAGATCGTACCAGACATCAGTTTGGTAAGACGGAGATGAGACTGCACCACCATGATTCGCCGGACGCTGTGTTTGTTGGCCGAGGTACGTAACCTGAAGTTCTCCTGCGGATTTGAGCAGCTTGCGTGGTGATCGATCTGGACACTTTACTGACATTCTCCATAGACCAGGAATGGCGAGGGATCCTCGACTACATAAATTACAGTCCTGAAGCGACATCTTTCCTCCTCAAAGTTGGAGCGAAACACGAGCCAAGCAGCCTCGATCTCGCAACTCTTCTCTGTAGAAATCCTGCTCGCTTTTTGAACACAATTGGGCAAGATCGATATCTCGAGCTCCTCCGGAAGTTGGCTGAGCATGCCAGCAATCTCTGGAAAGACAAAGAACTGGTGAAGCTCATGGTTGCATCAAGGGCATTGCTCGGCTACAGGGATATCAAGGATGATACGAAGAAGCTCATCGATGTTGAAGAGGATTCCCTGGACGACTTAGACGAGCCAGGTACGTAATTCTGGAGTACAATTTGCGTCATAAATCCGACACAGCGCAGCCCTTAGTCTAAGACAATAAGCACTGACACTCCTGTCGATGTTTTTACTAACTTTGTCTTCGACGTTTAGGTATGCACCGCGAGTGGTCGCTAAATAGGGCCAACGAGATTGTCATCATCGATGATGTCAGCATGTTCATTCGATTCCGCGAGTTCATCATCGCAGCGCCGCAAGAAGAGCTCCTTGAGGAGTTCTACGGTCGCTTCGGCGTCAAGAAAGTGTCCGAGCTGGTAAAGTCGGAGATACGCGTCGGCACGGCTACACGAGATCAGTCCCAAGCTCACCAGCTTCGAAAGGACATCATTGAGCGAGCCAGACTATTTCTTCATGAATACGAAAGGGATGGTGCGGCGAAGAGCGTGAAGCACGATGCGAAATGGTTGTCAGCGAACCTGAAAGTTGAATGCGTGTCGGGCATATCCATCCGTTTCTCGCTGGCCGATCGCAACGTGGCTACTTCCTCGAAGCGCACCGCCGTCATACAACGCAGTCGTGCGACTGGGACCGTCCTGCATATCACGCCCAAATACGACGTTTACGAAGTTTCCAGTGAGCTTGTGCGGCTGTTAGTCGCGCGGCCCAAGCAGAATGATGCAATCGCACTCGAACGTATTCTCACCGAGCCTCGTATGTATAAGATAGCGAGATCCCTCTGGATAAGCTTTACTAATAACACCTAGTTCGCCGACTTCAAGAAAAGGGCATCAATGTGGAGAGAATCTTGAGGAAGAAAGAGTATGAAGCAAGAATCGCGAAGCAGCAGGAGGTTGAGCGCGAATACGAAGATCATCAGCGTGCAGTGGAGCAAGCCAAATCCGGTGTCGTCGAAGCGGAGAAGCCTGCAATCCCAGCAAGACCTGCGACCCCAAATCAAAAGCAGCCTATGCCAGGATCCTTTGATAGTCCCGAGGACGTGGAGGTGGCGAACAACGAGCTAAATCGTCGACAGCAGCAGAGCGAGAAAGGCGTGCTTAACCAGTGGGCGAAGAAGCTAGGGTTCAAGAACACGAACACGGACACGAACAACGCACAACCACAGCCAAAGACAGACGGCCCACAGATGAGTCGCGACCTTCAAGCTACCAAAGCGAACATTCAAAACGCCATCAAGGAATGTCGACCTACAAACATGGAAGCGATTTCGAGTAAGCACCATCAAGACCCAACTGAGCTCGACAAAGGTGGCTACTGCAACGGCGAGCAATGGGAGAACCTCCACAAAGCCTTCACACTTCCATACTCAGGCCGCCACGTCGACATCTACTACGGCAAAGACCAAAGCGAGTCACCCAAAGAGATTCAAGCCGACCTCACCTCTTTCCTCCCGCTCATTTTCGGTCTCACATCGATTTTCGGCGTCAATCCTGCCGCAGTCAGTATATTCCTAGACAAGAAGTCGAACACTGTGGCCTTCAACCAGAGTGGCAGCTTGTTCTTCAACCTCGCCTGGTTTATGGGATTGCATAGCGCTGGCTTTGGCACGGAGGAGGGACGGCTGAGGGCGTTGGATAGTTGGTTCTTCACGTACTGTCATGAGCTGGCTCATAACCTGGTGGCGGACCATAATGCGAGACATAATTGGTATAATCAGCAGATTGCTATTGAGTACAGCCAGCCGTATCGGAGGGCGTTGGCTGGGTTCTTGCAGGACATTAGAGGTGGTGGGCAACGAGCTTTGAACGGGTAGATTGTTATAGAATGGTGTGTATGCAACGGCTTCATGGCGTATTCGGTATCAAAGTAGACTTAGCGGCATTGATATGTAAGATGTGCTCTTGGGTTAAAGTGCGTTGAACTTGTGCTTCGATCGTCCGTTACGATGAGATCTTTCTACCCCATCATCTGCAACGATCACACTCTTAAAATCTGTTGCTTTCATACCCACCATGAGTCCCATGCTCATTGCAAACCCCATTTCATCGATGTGACTTTAGTGCTTCCACGATACGTATAATAGCCTCTGCACCTCCATCTACCGATTGCGTCGACCTTACAAACTCCTCCATACTCCTTATATGAGGGAATTAGTTGCGTCGTAAAGCAATAGCTAGTCAGTCCAGTATAGCACATTTGTCGCAGGATCTTCACTCCATGCATGATGCTGGAAAATAAACGTACAAAAACATAAGATTCACAGGTATATACAGTTTCAATAGATCTCTGCTAGGGGATTGCCCTCCGACTATCTCATGCCATGATATCTGGCATCCTGTAAAACGCGACTAATCCTTCCCAGTTCCTCGATCCTTTGCAGATTTGCCATGTCATGGGCGAGAGGAAGCTCGTCGTCGTCGCACGTTCGCGCCGCACACGCAACGTCTACTTCCCAAGCGCAATCTTCTTGCGCGCAGAAACAGTATATGCGTACAAAGCGTCCTTGAAAGCGAACAAGAACGCCGCGGTGATGACACTCTGGGTGACCTTGGGCCCGATTCCTACACAATCGTCAGTACATCAATCCCGATCAAACAAACGCAACTCCATGTCGAACAAACTTACCTCCGTAGAACCCCGCGTACCCCTCCTCCCGAATGATCCTCCGGAACGTCGTAAGCATGTTCTCCTTAGGCCCGTCCTTACCCGCAATATGCATCCGACTCTTCACCGTGATATACGGATACGTGATACTTGTCGCGAGCAGCTTGCCCAATGCACCGAGGTAGAACGCATCGGTGGGTGTTACCCTCCGTCTCTTCTCTAGGTAGTTCTTCAACTGCTCGAACACGGTGTATTGCAGGATGGGATTGATAACGAGCACGAGTGCTGGCATCACACCCGCGAAAAGACGCGAGGGTCCTTCCTCCCTGAGCAGGGCCAACAGCGTGCCTAGTGTGGACGGCTTCTTTGCGGGCGGCGCGCCGGGGAGAACTTGCTCGTCGCTGTCCGACTTGCGCGCAGTCATGCGCGTGTTTATGACCCAAATTGGGTTTGTGATGAGAACTGTCGCGGAGCCCGCGAGGGCGCCTGCCATCATGGATTCAAGGGTTGTGAGTTTCGATGAGGGACGGCCGGCCTTGAGAGCGGCCTTTTCGAAGAAAGAGCGTGTCCATTCGTACCCTGTGACGCCATCGTTAGTATGCTTCCTCTCCTGCATGGGGTGCATGGTTGGACCAACAGTAGTAGTATACGAAGTTGGTAACACTGATTCCGAAGAGTGCCGATTCGAGACCTGCGTATAGGCCCGTGATGCCCTCGCGCTTGATGATGCGGCGCGCGGCGTTGAGGGTGGAGGATTGGGCGCGCTTTGATTCGACTTGGGCGCGCGTAGAGAGGGTGATGAGCGGGTATCTGTATAGTCCACCGATTAGCATAACGCCCGCAGGAACAGACGGCGCATGGTGGGAAGACGTACGTCAGTGCCATGGAGAGCAGACCTCCGCCAGCGCCAGCAAGTGCGTGCGCGACATTGTCGCTTTGCTGGGCCCCCGTGCTCGTTGGCATCGCGGATGTCGACTCGAGCAGTTTCTGCTGGGCTTCCCTCGACGTCGCGTCGGACATAGTCGCGGTTCTCTTTGACGTCTTGGGCTGAGGAGGGGATGCGCGGAGATGGCGGGCGGGGCAAGCTTCGTTGCGTTGCGGGGATGGTGGGTATAGATGGAGGTTGCGAAGGGAGGGGAAAAGGAGGGTTGATATTGCTACGTCTGAACTAGATTCACATGAAAAAGAGTAGAAAGAGGAGGCATCACTGTCATAGCATTGCGGAGCCGCAGCCGACTGGCATGTGAGGTCACTCCTCGATCGCATTCCGGCAGCCGAGGTACTCGCCCGCATTGGTCGTAGAGCTCTGCTTAGGTAATGAGTCGCGTATCATGACCCGACTCTGTAATTTCCTCCTTTATGCATGCCATCTCGAACACATGTGTGAACTACTTTCGTTCATGTCAACCTTGAATTAGCGGGCAAGTCTTCAAAAGCAGTCCAGGATGCTACGTCGACACTGGGAAACACGTCTTGTTATGCTCTAGCGTCTATACCAGGGGAAGGAGTCCTGATCCAGTGCCAACTCTTATCTGCCACAAACCCTGCGCTCCAGGAATCTCAGGGGAACATACAACAGCGCGGAGAGCACTAGCGCACACTCAAACCCCACATCCCCGGTTCTCTCCGCAATCGGCCCAGTCCACCAGACCTGCGCCATGCCGGGGATCACAACCGCAAAGCACAGGACGCCCGCGCCCAGAGCAGCAAAGCCTGGCGGCAGCTTCTTTGCATCATCCCACGCACCTTCATCCTCGGTATACGCCGCAAAGTCTCGGCGACGGAAGAATACATGGTCGGTAAGCACGATGCCGATAAACGCCGCAGACCAGTAGCCAATCAGCCCGAGGAAGTTCTCCAAGTTAAGGAAGAAGGACTTTGCGGCTTCGATGGCGACGGGGATGATGATGGCGGTTATGAGGATGGAGAAGAGGAGGCGGGGGATCCGGAAGAGGATGGGGAGGAACATCTGAAAATTCAGCGTTATGCTGTACATTGTCGCCGAGAGGTTGCCGAGCATGCTGAACTGTTGCGAGTTAGGGTTTCGAACGGTGATGGGTAGAGAGGTGTGAGACTTACGGCTAGGAGCACAGTGACGAATTGTCCGAATCCGCCTGCTGGACGCATCATAGCTGAGAGCACGCCACTGGCTGCGTTTTGATCGTAGGCTGCCATCCAGGACTCGACATTTGGTGTTGCGCCCCCGATGGCAGCGCCCAAAGTCATCAGTAGGACTGTCGGTAAGGCAAGTCCGGCGTAGGTATACAAAGCCACACGGAACGTAGGCGCTTTCGGATGCAAATACGTCGAAAAGTCGCTCGCCAATGCAGCCCACGGCAGCATAAAGCTCGCAACCAAACCCCCAAACGAGAGCACTTGCTGAGCAGTCGCAGCTGGTACCACGGTCTGTTTGCTCAGATTCGCTCCGCCACATCCAGTCGCAATGACGATGGCAATCAAAGCTGGAACCCACGCAAACTTCTCATACACATGCAGCACCTTGAAGCCGCAGAACGAGATAGAAAGCGCGAGCAAGGCGATGATGACGATGCCCACCGTAGCCGTGATAGTCGTTCCATTCGTGACGGCTGAGAGCGCTTGGCCCCCGATGACGGCGTCAACTACGCAGAAGCCAGTGAGCGTTGCCAGGTTGAGTAGGACGAGGAGGGAGACGAAGTACTTCCTGCGTTTCCGTCAATATCACTTCTTGCAAGGGGGAGGGTAAGAGGAACATACCCGAAGGAAAACCTCGCCTGCACAAGCTGTCGCATCCCCGTCTTCGGGCCCCAAGTGCACATGTATGCGACTGGCACCGTCGAGAACACCGTGAAGAACAATATGATCAGAGCGGAGTCTCTCAGGCTCAGTCCGAAACTCTTCGTGCCCACCATGCCGAACGTGACTCTGCAACACAAAATCAGCCTTCACTCAAATATGAATTGTTATTTGCACAGAGGTGACTTACGGCAGGGGATTGCAACTCATGCAGAACCATAGCGAGAACACATTCCAGTACTGCGTGACCGTCCTCTCTTCGTACGGAACAGGCGTTGAGCCTCTTAATTCCACGCCTCCACGCCGCTCAAGCATGGAAAGAAAGCCGCTGAGTCTACTCTTTTCTCCGGCATTGACCACGATGTCAGTTGTGTCCTTCTCTTGATCTCTCATGGCGTTGTGAACTGAGCCAGAGCCGATACTCTCGACATCGGCAGGCGCCATGGCAACGGCCGGCATCCAAAGCGCAAGAAAAACTCAAGAACGTCGACGAACAGTAATTCCAACCAATACAACGTACAGCGTAGAGACTGTGGAGTTGACACCGAACGTGCGCGCGATCGAGAGAAATGAGTCAAGACAGTCACTGTGAAATGGAAATATGATTTCTATGACTCTTCATCATATTCCCGCAAAAGACTCCCATCCAGACCTTGCCGACGGGAACTTTCGTGGCGGCAACCAACGGAAAACTCCTGCTGTTCCCGCATGCCTAATAGGGTATTTTTTCTTTCGTGTGGAAAAATGGGGCAACCATTTCTGTATCCGTCTTAGCGCCCTTTCATCGTCTCAGCCTCATCGAAATCGAATGTACAACCATCTACTCAGCATACTAGAACAATTACACGCAAATCGCACGAGAGATCGAACCCACAAATACCCTCCTCGGAGCTCGAATTGCACTTTTCCGAGTCATTGCCCCCACTATCGCGCCATCCCACAGTGTCGTACGCGACCACGGGATCACGATGCCGACCTTGCCCGATGCCGGTCTCCACAACGTTATCGCAGCTCGGGGTGTGCTTTACACCGAAGACGTGCTCCTAGATAGACGTAAGAAGGGCGCCTGGTAGCATTTTCTTCGCGCAAGTCTCAATGTCAACAGCACTCCTCGACAATGGTAGAGAAATGCGACCCCGACCCCGCCAACGCCACTGAGGCCGTCTTGCCTCCAGATACGTTGATCGGAGAGGTGGACGACGTGCCGTATAGTATCTATACGCGGAAGGAGAAATGGCTGATTGTTGGCATGGTCGCTTTGGCTGGGTTTTACAGGTCAGTTTCACTCGATTTTAGTTCCTTTGGAGCACTTTGTGGTACTTTTGGTACTACGTATACTGATTAATACCAGCCCTCTCCCAGCAAATATATACTTTCCCGCCATACCAACCCTCGCACGCGCCTTCAACCAATCCATCGAGGCCATGAATCAAACCGTAACGGTCTACCTCGTCTTCCAAGGACTTTCGCCCATGCTATGGGGCCCGCTATCCGATCGATACGGTAGACGCCCCGTATTCCTGGGTTGCTTGTCCATTCTGGTCGCCTCGAGCATTGGGCTGGCACTATGTCCTACCGATTCTTTCTGGCTCCTCTTGTTCCTGAGATGTTTCCAGTCCGGTGGTAGCGCGAGTACGATCGCCCTAGGCGCAGGCGTGATTGGAGACATCGTGATCAGTCGGGAAAGAGGAGGATACTTTGGGATGTTCAATTTAGGACCGATGTTGGCACCCTGCATAGCGCCTGCTGCAGGTGGTGCATTGAGTCAGGGGTTAGGGTGGCGGTCGATATTCTGGTTCATCGTTATCATGGTGGCGCTGTGCCTGGTGTGCATAGCGCTCTTCCTCCCCGAGACCCTGCGTGCGATCGCAGGAAATGGAAGCATACCAGTGCCCCGACATTTACGACCCGTAATCCCCATCGTCGGTTCGAAAATCAGCACCTCAACGCCCACAGAAGACATAACAACAGCATCACCTAAGCCAAGGAAATCAGTCAATCCCTTCCCCCTCTTCACCTACCCCGACGTTGTGGTCCTACTCTCCTTCACCGGCATAGTCTACGCAGTAAACTACACTATCACCGCAACAATTTCGTCCTCTTTCTCGGACCTCTACCCTTCCCTCTCCGAAACTGCCCTCGGTCTTTGCTACCTACCCACCGGCGCCGGCATGATTATGGGTAGCACGATGACGGGGAAAATGCTGGATTGGCAGTACACTAGCATCAAGGCCAAAACGGGCGATGCTTTTACCATTGAGTACGCACGCCTCCGCCTTATGCCCGTCTACCTCGGGATCTTCGTCGCTAGCGTGCTGGGATGGGGCTGGTGTTTACACGCGCGAACGCACATCGCCGTTCCACTTTTGATCGGTGTGGTGCTCGGATGGACGTCCATGGGTATCCTTAACACAACGATGACGTTGAACATCGATATTTTGCAGACGAGGAGCTCGGGAGCAACGGCGTGTACAAATCTGGTGCGGTGCTCGCTTGCGGCGATTTTGGTATCTATTATTGAGCGCATGGAGAATGCGTTGGGCGTGGGGTGGACGTATACGTTTTGGGCGGGGATTTGCGCGAGTTTGCTGCCGCTGATGTTCCTCGAGATGAAGATGGGCCCGAAGTGGAGGAAGAAAAGGGAGGCGAAGGAAGAGGAGGCTTGAGAGTCATATACCCCATCTAGATAGATTGCCTTGTATCGCAACCCTTACACTTTGCATACTGATTGAGTGACACTGTAACCCATTTTGTTGAAGTGACAGATCAACGTACCCACTGGCTTACCGTAAATGCTTTATACTCTGAGAAGACAACACTAAAATTGCCTTGCTCCACCTCGAGTCGAAGAGCACTCCCTGCCGGCAAACATTCTAGTTGCAGACGTCCGCGCCGGCGCTGGGGAAGCAGCTTCACGGTGCGAAGATTACAACTGGTTGCTGCCGCAAACAATTATCGTACACAGCTACTACAACGAGGACCGGAACGATCTGCCCTCCATGCAGAAGCATACTGAAGATACCAGCATGCCCATTGACAGCGGTTGAGTCTAGCGAGGGACTACTGCAAACGATTCCCCCATCCATGTAGATCAATGGAGAAGAAGGATATTGTTCCGCAGGGGACCCAGGCTCACCCCATTCGTATCTTGTTTCTCCAGCCACTGTCCAACGTCGAGGTCTCCGGAAAAAACAAGAGGCTTGCCAGCGGAGTAAAGGCGGCCGTACCATGCTGGCTCGTGAGTGTTCAAAACCATCAGCAGCCAGTCCGACTCATTGTGATTGTCTGAGCCGTCGGAGTTCAACAGTCGGACTAGTAGTCTTTGTATGGTACCTAAAGGCCGAAAAAATGTTAAAACAAGCCGACATGAGGGGTGCTCAGGACCTGATGTCCGAAACGGTGTTGTGCTTCCTCACCATGATGAGATGGCTTTATCGTGGAGTTACGTACCAGCGTTTCTAGAAGAGACAGCTGCCATGTGTTTCCTCCAATGCAGCGCAGCATATCTGAACATTGGAAAAGCGGCGTGATTGATACGAACGGCGCGTTCTCCGCCGTTGAGATCCAACATATACAGCAGGCACAATTCTGTGATGCGCTCCTGGCTGGCTATCCGGTCGATCCGTAGAGATGGAGATATCATGACCTGGGCTCGCTCCGATAGAATAAATTCCTTGACTGAAAAATGAGCAAAGTGTAGTATCTGCGTTCCCGGGACCCAGTCTGGATCCTTTGCTCCTACCGTGGACTTGGACTGTGAGTCCAGTTTTGCCAAGGACACAAGACTAGAACAGACTTCGAGAATAGCGAAGGGGTCTGGGAATCGGTCGTTCGGGTCGAAGCACTGTGTTTCCAAGTTTACCGCCGTTGCTTCGGCTATTTCTTGGATCGTCATAGGTCTGGCGGAAAACGCCAGTAGCATCAAGATAGTTCGAATCTCTCGCTCGTACTCGGAGTCCATGTTGTGGAAAATTTTCTCGTAGGTCGCGTCAAGCGTCCGGGGCAAGTCGGCCAGTTTCTTCTTGATAGTCGTTGGGGTAGGCTTGAGGCACTTACGCAAAACCTCTAATTGGCAGACGGCCCATCGAAACCTCGGTATATTAGTACGCGTTCATACCGGTGCGACACAAACCTACATTCCGTTGGCCTTCTCTGAAAGGTCTTTGATAACTTCGTCCTTGACACCAGGTGGCCACTTTCTCATTCGCGTATCGTTGCTCAAGTAGGCTACAATATGCGAATGAATATCACCGTAGATTCCCGGTCCCTGTACGTCCAGCATTGAATTAGCAAGCAAGGACATCGCACTGCGAATGTCCGGTTCTGGACGACTGCTGATGAAAATATTGTAAGTCCCAACGGTGGCACCCTTCAATTGGCTGAGCATGTCAAAGAAAGCCTCACGTTCTCTGTTGCTTCCTTGCTCTAAGCATTCATCTAACGCATCAACGACTATGAAGTCCGCAGATGAACCGTTATTCAGGGTTGACAAGAGATGAGTGAGTTGTGAAGCGCTCGGGTTTTCGCCTTTACAAGTGACGTACAGAGCCTTCAGCGGCTCGGGGAGGTGGAGGGGATCGACCTGAGTGCACAGCTGTTTGGCGATGGATCTGAGGAACCCAATCAACGTTTGCTTGCCCGCATCACTGAAGTCGAAGAAGTAGTACGCCACTCGAGGTACATTCTGGGAGCCGCGGCGCGAGAAGAGATGGTCGATGACAGTGGAACTTAAAACCGAGTGAGTGGTGTTCAATATCGGGCGTGTTGACGTACGTTAGGATGGTCTTTCCTGCACCAGGAATGCCAGTAAGCCACATGATTTGACCATTAGCATCCATCCACGATCTGAGTTGCTCTGACTGTAACAACCAATCGCCGGTATTTTCCTCATGCGTCTTGCGAGCAGCATTGTAGTTGGTGGATGGATCTGATCCACCTAGCCAATTCAGAATCTTGGAGCGCTCCTCGCTCGATTGCATGCTTTTCAGTCTTTCCACTGTCTCTCTTCCTTGCAGTGCGTCTCCCTTGCTGGAAATAGCGAGATCACCCACAAGAGCGAGGATGAATGCTTGCTTATGCTCGCCGAGTCGTCGTCGAATGTCGAATATCTTCCCTTCTTCCAAAGGCCACAGCAGCTTCCGGCGCGTACCAGAGGCATTCGTGAGAGATGCTAATCTCTTCTGTAGATCTTTCAATGCTTCGCCGCAGGCTTGGAAGGTGCCACCTGGTCTCCCGAGAGATGATAAGAGAACTTGTCGGTCGCTAACATTATTTTCGATCAGTTCGTGCAGGCGTTTGAGAATTCCTTCGAGGCCGCTAACATCGTTGATGACATTTGTGATCTCTCGTTCGGCGGCCTTTGCTTTGCTAATGTACTGGTAGCAGCCCGAGAGAACGATGCCGCTGAATTGGATGAGCTGCACGACTGTAGCGACTGCAGCGGCCTCCGCCATCGTGAGAACGGTAGTCGCGGTGTATGTTCTTAGATGTGAGCAGTGTGGAGCGGTTTATGCGCGCAGTAGGTCTTTTCTTCGGCTGCCGACACAAAATGTGGCCACCGGGACAAGGCTGAGACGACCGTGAGGTGAGCCTTCCAATCAGAGAGCCGCACGTGTGATAAGGGCCTGCCCGCTGCGACAGGCAGTATTGCTCTTCTAACAAGCTCTTCTTGTCGTGACGTTTCGACGCTGACTACCTTGCTGGAATCGGCATGCCTCAACAGTGCTGTTGACGCATCAGATGCAACAGGCCTTGCCCTACTATAATGTAGATCGCACCCCACCTTGCGATCAGAGCGATGACCCGAGGCGAACCCCAATGCTATGTAAATTGTAGAGAGCGTAGTATAAAAAAGCGTCTGGGGATCCCAGCAAGAGTCAAGACGTGCTAAGAGTCCTCTGGATGAGCTTTGTGGACTTGACGATATGCAGACGGCATTATACTTCACACATACACATTATCTACCACGGTATTCCACTCCACTCAGTTCTCAATTGATCTTGAAGACCATAGCATACTTTCCCATATCTCCATCGTCCGTAGACTATACAATACAAGCGCTATACCTGGAATAGGTCCACCCGGAAATAGTAGAGGACCCACCATAGTGTTACAAAACCGGATCGCATCGCTCCACGCAGAAACAGCTGCAAAGAAACAAAAATGGGAAATATTGGCCCAATGCCTGGTACCCAGCACGCCTGCCACCATAAGTACTGAAAGCTTTTGCAAAACTCCTGACCTTCCATGGATCTGACGCATAACTTCAATAAGCCAAAATGCGGCCTTCAATACGCACCGGGCGAAACCAGGCGGACTCCCTAAGACGCCTGTTCCCCAAGCTGTGCACCGCCGCGGCCCCGTGGTGGCCCGCCTCGACCTCTGTAGCCGAAGCCTCTTCCGCGTCCACGACCACGTCCTCGTCCACGAAAGCCGCCGCGGTAGCCATCAACGCTGCCTTGACCAAAGGTCTCCATGTTCTTACGGCGCTCTTCGGTCCTGAACTCCTGTCCGCGTCGGTTTGCCACCTCATCCCTGTCCTTCAACTCACTCGAGATATTGTCGAAGAAGCTTGATGACTTGTTGTATGCGCCCGCGGGAGGAATAACAACTTCGCTGTTATCATTGGCCTCATCGGCTTGACCGTTAGGTGCGACCTCGGCTGTCGGAGAAGCGACCTCACCGAGAGGCGAACCTGCAGCGATGGCATCCTTTACGGCGTCCATCTTGCTGAACTTTGCATTCGCGGATTCAAAATCGTAGTCGGTCTTGGGCACCTCCATCTTGGGATGGTGACCACCCCTGCCACCGCGCCCGCCCCGGCCCCCGCGGTGTCCTCGCCGGGCCTGGTCGTCAGATCGCATTTCGTCTATCCGCTGTTGGAGGTTTGCGTTCATTGGTAGCTCTTGATCAGGAGCAGGAGCAGAAGCTCTACCCTGACCAAGCTCCAACTTCTTCATCGCCTCAGCAACGGCGAGGGTGGCTGCGTGTGTTGCGTTTTGTGTATGTTGAGCCTGAGCGGGTTGTGCTTGAGTGGGCCGTGCTACCGCTATCGCAGCCGCTGCGGTGGGTTGGGAGCTCGGTGTTGCCCTGGTGATAAGTGGGCTGGCAAGAGGCACGGCTGGGATAATACGACCACTCTTGGGCCCTGCAGGAGCCGCCTTAGAAGCAGGGGCCGTTTGAGTGGGTGGTGCAGGAGGCGCAAGTGCAGCGGCAACATCCGGCTTTGAATCGACTGGTGGCGGCGGAGCCTTCTTCGCCGCGGCTGGCGTGGGTGTCGGTACATTGGGCTTCGGGGCTGCTTTGGCGGCGGTGGGCTTTGCTGCACCATCCGCTTCTGCAACCTTCGGCTGCGCGTTCGGCTTCTCGGATTTGTTTACCGGTGGCCCGCTTGGGGCGGCGCCCTTTGGTCCCGGCGAAGGTTGGTGCTGGCCCTGATGTTGCTGGCCGTGATTTTGCTGGCCAGGCGGTCCACCAGGCGGTCCACCGGGCATTGAAGGCCCGAAGGGACCTGGTGGTTGATTAAAGCCTTGGGGACCTGGAGGAAACCAACCCGGAGGAGGGACTCCATAAGGGCCAGGAGGCATGCCAAAGCCAGGCCCACCTGGGAAGGGACCAGGTCCGCCAGGGCCACCGGGAAAGCCACCTTGTGGTCCAAAGCCGTGCGGATACGGCGGTGGGCCACCAAAGTGGGGAGGCATCCTTCCGGGCGGGAACTGGCCGTGTTGTTGAGGAAAGTTAGGATTTTGGGGCGGTGGCGGCGGACGTTGCTCTGTCTGAGCACTCTCAGGGCGCTGCTGTTGAGATTGCTGTACCTATAGGACCCAATAGGCCATGTTAGCAATCGCTCCCACAGATATTGCTCGATAAGTAGGGAGATTGAAAAGTCCTCAGAAGGAAGGCAACGGAGAGTATCCACATGGTTTTGCGCTCTCGGTGGTATAAATGATTTACATCCGAAAATGTTTAATCATAGGACTTGGGTGAGGAAGAAGTGATGTGGACTTACTCCAATGATAGCCGGATCTTGGGGCATAGGCGCCTTCTCTTTCGGCGTGTCCTCGATGCGCAAATCTTTTACGTCGCTGCCACGGAAAACAATCTGCTCATAAACGGTGTCTGAAGGACCGTATTCTTTGCCGTCGCCTCGTCGGCCTTCGGTGCCAAATGAGCGCACGCCCTCGAGCGAGACTGTGGACATTTCCGAGTTGATCTCCATGAGCGTTCCGACATAGCTAATTCATCTCAGTATTCGCGTGCGCAGACTGCTCAATGAGTTGAGACTTACCGGATGTCACTCTTGGAGATGAGCGAAATGCGAGCTCTGCGCAATGCGTGTCAGTAGGAGCTCCAGCCCGATGAAGGCTTCGACTGACCCTATGAACTCCGACATGGTGTGCGGTCGAGGGGAGGGCAGCAGCTGGGTCAGGCTGAAGAGAGCGGATGAAGAAAAGCTAGAAGAAAAGTAGGAGGAAGAACGTGGGAGGGAGGAGGAGGGGAAGGCGCGGTGTAAAGAAGAGGTGGTGAGGTTTGTGGGTGAGCCGAAGCTGGACCTGCGCCCTCGCCTAGCTAATAGCTCTGGCTCCACTTCGGCCTTGGCAAATCGACGTCAACCCTCCCCGCGACACCACCACCACGTATGCTCTGCCTTTATCTGCCGCCATGAGCGTCGCTGGAGGGCCTGATGGTCTAAATGACGTCTATGAGGCTCTCGATAGCTACAGTTGGGATGACGATGTCGAGTTCCAGTCCGGCCTGAGCGCCATCTTGGGGAGCAACAGCACGCCCGAGCAAGCCGCCGAGCTGACGCTGCGGGCACGATGCTTCTACTTTGCTAGGTACATTCTCTACATATATCGGTTCTCTAAGCCTCTTACTAACATGTTGCAGAAAGTACAGCACAAACATCGACTTCGATGCCTACAAAGCCTACCGCGCCTCCCGGGGCCGGCCAGCGCCTGTTCCAAATGGCACACCAGCGCAAGCCCACACCAAAACTCCCGCCACAAGCAACGAAACTGCCGGTGGCATTATGCCAGGCGCCTCTGCGAATCCGAACGAACCCCCCGCTCCATACCCTACCTCTTTCGCACACATCGTAGAATTAGTGACAACAGGGCAGCCAATACCAGGGATTAAGGACATCCCAGATACACTTCTGACGGGACAAGGCTCGGCAGCGGCGCAGTCGAGGCGGAAAAAGCCGTGGGAGAAGGATCAGGCTGAGTCGAGTGGAGACGCGGTGGATGGCGCGACAGCCTGAGGAGTGAAGGTCATGGCATACATGAAGCTCGGCGGATGGACATGCGAAGCGGAAATTCCAGTAATAGGATCAGCCGCTGAGCGATCAAGGAGGCGGTGAAGGCACTATGGCACGACAGAACAAATGCACACGGCTTAGACTTCTTGGTCCTTACCTGGAACTAGCCAAAGAGCGCTCATATAGTGACTGTTTTCTTTTACATTGATGCACACTGAGTTGACACCTTAGGCCTTCACCTGCGTCACGGGTAAGATCCAGATCCCAAGGCATCGGCAACGATGTCCAAGGCGTCCTCTCCGGCACTTACTACCGCCTACACGTACCTCATGCCGGATCCCGAGAGCAGTGATTGTGTTGCCGAACTGTGGTCGTACTAGACTAGTCTCCCCTTTCCATATCAATACTACCCTTGGTGACGAGTGAGGAGACTGGAGACTTGCGAGATGGTGAGCTTTCGATCTTGACCAGCAAACAGATGACGACGATTCACTCTCTATTGACATGTAGCACCTATTCCTAAGATTGAGAGCTGTGCTGTGTTACAATGCATGACGCAAGAAGACCTGTACAACATCTCAATATGATTCAAAAACGTGCCTCGATCTAAACAAAATCTTACATTTCAAATCACCAGGGTATATGCCTCAACTCGCTCGCTCGCTAGATCCAACCCAAGAAACCACGCCGAAGTACCCCCAAATCGACATGAAACCCGATATACAGTCCCATCCATCCATACATACATCGCTTTATACAACCTCCCCATATTCACTTCATACAAAGTCCCTATAGTACCGCCTCCAAAATCTTCTCCTTCAAACCCCTAGATTCCTCCTCCTTCTCCCATAGCTTCCTTTGAGCCTCCTGAAACTTCGCTTTCCACCCTGCCGCGGTAGATGGCTGCACTTCCTGTCTCTCCGCTTCTTTCGCCCCCATATCTCCTGTCTCTGTCGCGCCATCAATCACACAAAGGCCCTTAGCAGTCCACTCTCCCACCAATCCGCCAAACGAGATCCCAAAGTAGACGTCAAAGGTTTCGCGGACATTGGCGCCACTGAGATTATCCGCGTCTTCATCTTCCTCGTCAATGGGGCTTTCATACCCATCGCCACCGATGCGGAAGCGCACGCATTCAACCCGCCTCACGCCGCCATTGGGACCACCAATCCCGAGACCGACGGCGTTCGTGAGACCAAGACAGCTGCTTATAGCGACATTGAGGAGCTGGTCGTTTATGACTTTTGCTGGTGATGCGGCGCCAGAAGGTTTGGCGAAGAGTGGAGAAAGAATGGCGGAAGCGAGGGCTTTGGCTTCAGTGCCACGCAGGCGTTTGCGGCGGCCGGAGAGGGGTGCGCGGATCAATTCAGCGACGAGCGCGCGGTTTATCGACTCTGATGGAAGCAGGGGAAGTGGTGTCACCGCTGGAGAATTCAATTGAGAATGAGTCTGGGGCTGACCTGGGGTCTGCACCGATGCTGGGGAACTTTGCGGTTGCTGCTGGTGTTGCTCGTGTAGATTTTGGAAATAGCGCCCTGGAGACGCCCGCCCAGAGTCTACACTGATAGCGGAGGGTGCTAGGCCAGTGCTTGGTGTTTCCTGCTCCTCAGTCACGAGTACCGTTGGTGTGACCAAACGTACAGGGTTGCCAACATTCTGCGGTACTTGAAGGCTTAGTCTGTGTGGTCTTTGAGCAGCGTTTTGTAACTGGTTTTCTATCGTCGTCGGCGACACAGCTGAGGCAGGCGTTGGAGGGAAGCGGAAGTGTTGCTCAGCGGTTGGCGGGTCTGATTGCGCTCGCTCCACGATAGGAGTGAGGTTACCTGGATTCCGGTTCACATCTATTGTGGGGCCTTCTTTGGTTTTCGGATTCGCGGGAAACGTGACGAATGGCCCGTCACGTACAGACCGGTTGCTTGGAGGTCTACCTCGGAGCTTTCCAGTGGCCGAAGTGTTGTTACTTGGCCAGGCCGAGGACACCGCGGGGCCATGACGCCGCCGTGACCGGGGCTTTGCGCTGGACGGTGTGATTGCTGATTGCGGTTCATCGAAAAAGTCGGGATGAGCGGTCTGGGGAGTTACGGCAGAGAGCGGATGAGGTGTGCTGGGGTTGTCGTGAGTATTGAGGCGCCAACGAATCTGTTGTCCGGACATTGGCGAAGCTGAATAGGGTGTCAGACCGCGCATCCTTCCTGCCGCTGATCCAGCAGTCATTGCAGGAGAAGATGTGATAGTCGACGTTGTCCAAGGGTCGTGTGCTCCCAGAAAGCTATCCATATGATCCGGATGAGCGCTACTCGGATATGCTGACTGGGGCTGCAGCACGTTTCCGAATGGGACAGACGTATCCACTTGAGGGCGTTTGCGGGGCGGCGTGCCATCGTTTACATCTACATCGTCTTCCACTTCATCTGCTTTCCGGCGTCCTCGCTTGGGTCGGAACTTGGGATCGAGGGCTCTAATTGCTAGATCTTCTTCCAAGGGCACACCATCGCGGCCGTTCTCCGGAAACGGGTTGTGCGGGGGCGGTATCTGTAGGTAGTACGGATGCTGCTTGCCAAGCATGTACTCAAAAAAGGCATCGATGTGCATTGCGCGCATCCATCGCTGTTACTATTAGCATACAGACTGAATAGAGGGAAGGCGAACAAGAAGTCGGAACCGGTGAAAGGAGTCCGTAGCATCTTCGCGTCAAACATGATGGGGCCTCTGAGCGACGTCGGACGTACGTAGCCGCGCTATAAGAAATCGCTTTCGAAATAACCCCGATTGTCGGTATCGGAGTTTAGCACTCTACCAGACGGTTTGATACATCTAGGCTCCTGGAGCACACTTGTAACGCTTTTGAGACTAACAGCTTATGAAAGTTCGAAATCTAAAATGTCGTGCATTCGAGGCGCAACATGCCATGGATAGAAAAAATTGTGTCCTACCTTTAATCTGACGGAATATTGCTGCACCTTCTGCGTGCTCTGCCCTTTCTCGGTGTCGGGCCGCTCCACCCCGAGATCTAAAGCCAACTGTGTCCATGTTTTGATCTCGTTTGCGTCAAACTTGCGTATGAGCTCGAACAGCGTCCATGTGCTGAATGCCTTTCCATCGCTTTTGGGGGGTGTTCGGAACAGGCGCGTGAGCTCTGCAGTGTCGATGGTGGTCGCAAAGTTCGGATTGCAGTAGAGTATAAAGGCGGCGTAGGCCCCGTCGAGGGTATCGTCGGACACGTCGCGAGAAGGAGCGTGGCGGTCGGCGGGGGTGTAGTTGGACGTCTGCTTGGACTGACTCGCAGGGGAGATGGCCGAGAAGCGCGGGGAGGCATTGGATGGCGTCGAGGGGGTCTGCGAGGCGCGCGACATGTCCCCATAGAAGGCGTGCGGGAGGTGTTGGCCGCTGAGGCCGCCATTATCGGGCTGCAAGAGGTGGTTCGGGGCAGATTGGTGGACCGATGACATCGGATGGTCGAGGCCCGGATCAATTCCTGGTACCTGGGGATGGCGGAAGGGCGCGTACGCCGGACTGCCGTGGCTGGCGTGCTCGTAATGTGCGTGCGGTGGAAGATGTATATTGTGGTCAGACTCCGGGCCTGCGCCGTAGTCGACTTGCATGATTCTGCGAGAGATGAAGCTTATTATGGCTGAAGCCGGAGCGTGTTAGCTAGCCATGGACGCGACACGGGGGCCTGTCAGTCACGGTGGCAGGCCATGTAGCTTTTCCAACAGTGCGCAGACGATAGGCTGGAGTCGCAGTGTCGCGATCTGATCGTCGTCCAGACGAGGCTACAGAGGGCGGCTGCGGGCCCAGCAGCTGGCGGCTCGAGGCCAGATGCACGTCGCGCTTGCGCGAGTGAGCGGTGCGATGCGCGCGCGCGCCGTCGCGGAGTGGATCGTCGCGAACGGGCGGCGTGAAGTCGTTCGGAACGGAAACGCAATGACGCGCCTGAGGATCGGGTGGGTGTAATTTGTGTAGTTTTCGACGGGTACTTCTTGCTGCTTCGGGTCATTTTGCGTACATGTATGTTGCCGCGAGGGCCAAGCCGCAATCTATTAATAGCTTCTTCTCTCCACCTCCACCACGACCGTCGTGTCCACGCCGCTTCTGACTGGTCCTGCTACAGATTGTTCGTATCCTCATGAAACCGCACGACCCCGTTCCCAGCCGCACCCGCCAATACAACAAGCTAATAAGCTCACCATTGTAGGAACATGAACTCCATGTCCGGCATCTCATCCTCGGCGTGGGGAAGTGGCACTGCAACAGTTTGCTCTCTGCCTCTTGCATCCATGACGCGAGCACGGATGTGATAATAGTCCGGCCATATATGCCCATCTTTTTATCAGCGCGGCCTCGTATTTCCGGACGGCTGAAAGGTCCTGTGCAGAGGCATTTGATGCCCGAACCGCGCCGCGCCCAAAAGTTTATAACTTCGTTGGCATATTGCTGCATGCCAACGCGAACTAAAGATACTTGAGACTCCTTCGGCTCCCACGCTGCGTCATCTCCAATTCAGAGAGCAGGCGGTGATCTACAATAGGCACATATAAGTTTCTGACTGCGCGGAGATCTTTGTGCAGGGCGATAATTTCCTAGGTCAAGTTTATTAACTAAGTTAACGTTTTGGCATGAATTACACTTACTAGAAATGCTTCGAGTTCGATGTGAAGTGACAGGTTACTCGAGCTTGACAAGTGGAAATTGTCACCGAGACTTTCCACGGGCTCTAAGTTGATAGGTGGGAAATGCATCGCCAGCGTCCTTAAGCCTTTGCAAGCGTCCAGGATTGTATGCGGATTCGCCAGCGGAATGATGTCTTATTTCATGGTATAACGTCAGTGAAGCTCATCCAGAGGGATCTTAGAACGTAATCCCTCGAATGAGGACAAGCTGCGCTGTCTCGGAAACAAAACGCAGTTTGTATCCCGAAATTACTTACCCCGGAACACTGTAACTGCAGTTCACACCCAGAGCCACCAGTGTATCCCGATGATGAACGAAGCAGTCCTTGTCTACCAGCCCATACTCAGGTATGTCGAGCCAGAGTGACTCCAGGCCGATGAACGAGCGTAGCAACATTTCAACAGCGGAGAAGACTTCCGTGCTATCGTCGCGGTCTCGGGCATCATGCGATATGTACAAATCCTTCGGGGCGGGTTACCTCTGCTCAGAGATGTTGCGAAGCCTGTGATTAAAGCATTTGCACCGTTGCAACGGTGCAAGCTGAGTGAAGTCAGAGTCTGAGTGTCGATGCGGTCCAGCAAATCGGAAAGATGCTCGATGAAGCTGACGAAATCTAGACTCAACGACGCAATGTTTGACCATCTAGAGCGATGTTCTGCAGGCATTGGGAGAAGAAGAGGCGCACTCAAGTATTGTTCCCCGCTCGCTGAGATTACCAGGTTGTTGAGCTTCTTGGTGTTGTTCATGATGAACCGGTAATTTGCTTGTGAAGCTGGAATGCTACCACGGCGCGACGTTAGCTTCCAAGCCGATACCTGGAAGCTTTAAATCAACAAGCCCCGAAGCAGTCTCTAGACTCTAAGTCGCGCTTGGGTACTGCTGTTTTCCACAGTGCAAGTGTGGCGGATATAAGTCCTGATGTCGGTGCCCACGGAAACAAAATTCACGTCGATAGCTCCAATACCACGATGGGTGCTACCATGACAAGCGGATCTTAGGCAGCTGAGAGACAGTGCTAAAGACAGGAAATACCGAACTGATGTCGAAGTTTTGTGTTAAATTACGAGTCTCGAGTCCAGGCCGAGACAGCTCAAAGTGGTCCGAACTGTACAAGTTCACGGGACTGCGATAGTTCGTTGCCAATGACTAAAGCGTACAAGACGCGTCGTCAAAACAAGCCAATGGGGATATCGAAGTATTGGACAATACGTGCTGAGATCCGCACTGTGTATTGGGAATGATCATGCACCCAGTGAGTTCAGAACCTCAATCTAAACGGCTAAATTCGCCAGCTTACCTGTTCCAGTCCACCTCTTGGACGCGTTAGGTTAGCAATTCGCATTAACTCATCCCGCCCACGTCATCACGCTTGCGTCTCGTGGATGTCAATTTAAGCTTCTGCCGGGCAGTGGCAAGCATTGCCAAGGGGACCCTTGATACTGGGGATACGAGTTGACCTCTTCATTCACGAGACTCCGCTGCCCCGACCATGTAGCTTCCGACAGCCTATTCATCGACGAAGCTGAATGCAAGACAGGTGTGCCCAAATCTCCAGTGTCATCTTCTTAATCTCCTTCTTCATGCGCACATCTACGCTCGTCCAGGCGCGAATATGCTTTTGTTTTCACGCTGGTTGTTCCCTACTACGGCTATATGCCGAAACAACCGCGGAAGTTTTGAAACCGCCCTAACGTTAATCAGCTCGGCAATCTATATGCTCCCCGCATTTCATAGCACTGCATGGACAACCCCAGACTCTCTCTGCGAATCCGTCCGGCCCTTGCTCATGCGCAACTTTCGGCTCGATTCTAAGAGGTGGAAGTCAGAAACATGATGAGTACACCGAAAGCAATCAGGTAGAAGTGGACCGGGGCGCCGGTCCTACTCTGGTGATTATCATCCCTTCATTAACAGTCTCGAAATAAGAAACTATATCTTCAAAACAGTGTGATCACAGTAGACGTCGTCACATTAACCGGGGACAAGCCCTTGGCATATATAAATCCAGGTCGTGTTCCCCCTCTAGCAAACACCAAGCATTCACCAAGCACTCGCCTAAGCATTTCCAAGCTCTTGTCGAAGATTGCCTCACTACCCATTATGGTCGCCTTTACCCACCTTGCCGTTGCTTTGTCAGCCGTCGCTGGCGCCTTTGCTGCCCCGGCCGCCGACCCCAACGCCGATGCTCCCGACTTCGAGCTTACTGGCAACAGTCTCATGCGCCGTCAAGACTACAGCCAGAACTACAAGACTAGCGGTAACGTCAACTTCCAGCCGACCAACAACGGATACTCGGTTCAATTCTCCGGTGCTGGTGACTTCGTCGTTGGCAAGGGTTGGAAGACCGGGACCACAAGGTACGTCACGAAACGATTCCAGTGTGCAGCTTTAGAGTCAAGCTCCAGCTACTTGCTTGAGGCTATTGCAATGTTTCTTGTGTCTATATCGTGTGGTGTTCTCATGTAGCGACGATCCCATTCGAGCAAAGCTGGCTAACCTTCTACACAGGAACATCAAGTTCGACGGCTCCACCAGCGCCACTTCAGGCACAGTTTTGGTTTCCGTCTACGGCTGGACCACCAATCCCCTGATCGAGTACTACGTGCAAGAGTACACGAGCAACGGCGCCGGCTCTGCTCAGGGCCAGAAAGTGGGCACCGTCACCTGTGACGATTCCGTCTACGACATCTGGAAGCACCAGCAGGTCAACCAGCCTTCAATCCAAGGCACTTCCACCTTCTGGCAGTACATCAGCAACAGGCAGCAGAAGAGGCCCGGCAGCGGAACCATCACCACCAAGTGCCACTTCGATGCGTGGGCGAGCCACGGCATGAACTTAGGACAGCACAACTACCAGACCCTCTCTACTGAAGGCTGGGGCAATGCAGGTGGTAATTCCAAGTATACAGTTTCGGCCGCATAGGCTCGTCGCGAGACTATGCCTTGGACAGGTCTGAAAACTGGTGGAAGTATTATAAGGACGCTGTACTGGTACTGCACAGGGAGTTATTGAAATGGTCTCCCGACACTCCATTACGGCATGTTTCCTCCTTCTTAACCCATCCTGGCTGGCATGTAAATAGTAAATTAGCGCACGTATTGCGCCGCCCCAGCGGGTAGTGGTTGGCAACGTGGCTAGAACAATCACAATGCATTTCTCATGATCTTTCCATCACGAGACGAGGTATTAGTGTCCTCTTCTCGCTTCGCAGATGCAAGGGCCCAAGATGATCTTGAGTCGGTAAAGAACTGGCTCTTGATATATTGACTGATTTGCTGCCGTGGCTGCTGGTTTCTCAGGGTTTCCCATTCACCTTTGAAGCGGTCTGGAGCATGACTGTACATTCGATCTCCACATCAATGCTAGCTGGCCAGATTGCGTGGCATTCGTGGATCAACGCGTAAGTGAACTCTGCTTAGTATAAGTATTACGAGTAGAGGTGGCATGTAACACTGATGAGGAGCCTTGCTTGAAGGCGGGGTATGTTAATGCACCAATCAGGTACATGTAGCGAGATCCATCCATGGCATCACTCTCGTCGCGGGCCGCTTCATGTCCATGGCATCTTAGCATGAGCAATGTCATCGTAATCTCTGTAGTTAGCAGTCAATGAGACCGTTGAAAATTTGAAGAATAGCGCATGGAAGGTGGCGGAGGAGCAGGGTACGCTTGTCATGAACAGCATGCAGATGCTAAGAGACCAACATGCAGTACTCGAGAGCGAGAGAGATCCGGAATGTCGCTATATAGTGGCTGTGAGACTGTGGAGAGCTAGAGTCGCAGCTGGAGCACATTGGTACGATGAATGAAGTGACAACTGCAAGGGATGGTAAGATGTTAAGGCTAGTTTCACTATGATCCGCCAGAGCGACGCGTCGTTGGAAAATTTGTTCCGTCCCTTTCAGTTAACAATGCTTCATTGCAACGCTTTTGACGCATTTCGACTATAGTCCTTCCTTGTTTTCGCCTGCTGAACTTCCCCGGACCTGTGGGTCTTCGATCCCCTGCCTGGTTGCTTCTCTATGCGGTATATACATCTCTAAACCACGAGGAGACGCCCTCCAGCCCCTCAAAGGCCAGCGATTATATTCCTATTGTATTGCTAAGCTGCTAGTCGTTATGACTCGCGAGCCCGCTACTTCAGAGCGTCTTTAAGTGTCAAGGAGGGCTGCGTTGCCGTCCGAGCATCGCATTGCGATTTCACCTCACACTTTCTGGCGGAAGTAGTAAGCCGTTCGAAGGTCAGATTGGTATGAGGTATGGCTTTGCGTCCTTCGTACGTAGCCCCAGGTATCGCGTAGGCAATACGTCTCAATGGCTTCCCTGCGCTACCCCTCGTTCGCTCTAAACTGCCACCATCGCTGCTCTTCGACACCACACGATCGATATCGCATCCCGTGCAAATGGGTCGAATTAACATCCCTCCGCTCGCCTTGTGGAAGTATCGCTTTCCCTCTCGCTACTGAAGCGGTTGTTGTACGTAATTTGGTCACGATCTCCTGGGCTGCTGCCTAGAATGTCGCGAGCAGCCTTATACCAATCAGGCCACACCTATAGTAACACCAGCGTACACTCCCTGCATGGTGCATGCACACAGCCACGGCCTTATTGTCGACTTGTTGATGGCCATTAAAGCGCACTGCCCACTTGTTGACCACCGAAGTTCACTACTCAACAGAAGATTTTGGGGCCATTTCTCCCAGCCTTCATGCCGCTATAACATCCACGCTTCAACTTAGGGTAACTGGCAGCGGGCTGAAAAGTAGGCGATAAGGCCAAGTGACAGCAGGATCTAATTCCAGCCTGCTAGACGTTCAGATTTGCCAATTGCACACTCTCCTACAAGCCTACTTCCAGAACAACCTTCGCTCTTCATTCTCCAGCGTAACGACTGCAGATGCCAATCCGACTACCCCGAGAAGATTACACGGTGGGATGGATATGCGCGCTCCCGATTGAGCTGGCGGCGGCGCAGAAGATGCTGGACGAAGAACACGACCACCTGGAGCACAACCTTAACGACAACGATGAGAACCTCTACGTCCTAGGTTCAATAGGCGAACACAACGTTGCGATTGTGTGCCTGCCGGGACGGATCGGCAACAACCCAGCGACCGCTGTGGCGATGCAGATGCGGGCGACGTTTAAAAGGCTTCGGTTTGGGCTGATGGTGGGCATTGGCGGAGGTGTCCCAACTGCATCGGACATCCGGCTTGGAGACGTGGTCGTCAGCAAGCCGGACAAGACTTTCGCTGGGGTGGTGCAGTACGACTTCGGCAAGGACACACCTAGTGGGTTTGAGCGGACAGGGTCGCTAAACGCTCCGCCGTCAACGCTGCTCCATGCAATGGCTAGAGTGCAGGCGAACGACCTGATTGGCAGGAGCAAGGTCTCGGAGTACATTGCAAAGCTTGGTGGCGACTTCCAGCGCAGCATGGCGGGGCCTGACGTACTCTTCGAAGCTGTGTACGACCACGAGGGAGGGAAGACGTGCGATACGTGCAACCCGGACAGAAAAAAAGCACGGCAGCCACGCGACTTGGGGAAAGACGTGGTAGTCCACTACGGGACAATCGCATCAGGGAATAAAGTAATAAAAGATGCTTTCGAAAGAGACAAGCTTGACGCTGAGCTTGGCGGCGTACTCTGCTTTGAGATGGAGGCAGCAGGCCTGATGAACAGCTTCCCGTGCCTTGTAGTCCGCGGCATCTGCGACTACGCCGACTCACATAAGAACAAGAAATGGCAGCCGTACGCAGCGGGGGCGGCGGCGGCATATGCGAAGGAAGTGCTATTAGTAATTCCACCAGCACAGGTGGCAAAGACTCGCACGGCAGAGGACGCTATGCAGAGCGGGCCGCCCGTCCAGAATACATCGAGACCAGTTCGCTTGCCCTCACCTGTTGTATCTCCAGCGTACGGTTTGCAAGCATCGGGGCACTCCACGACATCAAGCTCTTCTATGTCAACATCCCAAAAGCGCAAAGGCGGAAAGAAAAACTCGAAAGTAGCCAGCGAATGGTCCCCTGCGGAAGATAAGAAGCTTTTGAGTGTAGTACAGACGACGAATCCGTGCAAGTGGGAGCGCGTGGCAGAGTCTATCGATAATCGCTCTGCCTGGGCATGTCAGAAACGGTATGAGAAGGTGGTTGGAAACATACACACTTGACACGATGAACAACTTGGGCGCTTTTTCATGCAAGCTAAGACGATACGAGGCGGAGCATATTTTCCAGCAGGTGCTGCAAGTCAAAGAGGAAGACAAGGGGGATAACCATATAATACTTGAGATAGTTTACAACTTGGGCAATCTCTATTAGAATCCGGAACAACTTAACGAGGCGGAGTAGATGTACTAACGGGTAAATAATGGATTAGACAAGTGCCTCCGCTATGAACACAAGCAATATTGCAAACAACGTCGTGTTCTTATTACGTTAGGATTTCAAAAGTTATCTACTGTAAAAGCCTAGGTCTAGGTACGCGTAGATTAGCTAAGGTATTAGCTGCTAGTGTAGTAGAGTCGCGTTGAATCACCTGCTTAACCGAGCGATATTCCCGAAACTTGGTCGCCACACGACCGCCCGGAATTGCACAGAGAAAGCATCTTGTCACTCATGACTACGTCCAAATCATGGTTCATGAAGCTTGGTGATCGACAAACGATGATATGATGGCAACAGCCCTCAAACTTGGTTCGTGGTCAGAATAGTCTCAGGGGTATGACATTCACGTTAGACGTCAGATTGTTCCGGTGAAAGGCAAGGCTGACGCATGGCGACACACAGTATGAGGACGGCACCAAGTAACAATCGTAAACAACCTCAAACCAATCACGCTCATCCGGCATCTACGCCATGCATGACGCATGCACACAGCCACAGCCTTACCGTCAGCCTACCGACAGCTATCAAAGCTCATCGCCTGTCCAAAAGACTGATGGAGTGTGGTCCTCTCCCAGCCTGATCCGACCAGCCTCTCGAGGGTTTTCCAATAATACCGAAGCCTGCGATTTAGGTGCTACACCTCCGCCTTCGAATCAACGTCGAAGGCACTGTCAAAGCGAGCATCAATTTTCGGCACTGACAAGTTCACCATGGAAAATGACTCAATTTACGACATTCTTGACGAGTCACGGAAAATGATCCGAATACTCAAAATCCTCTCTACCGCACCAAACATCAGCTGCGAACTCAAGGTCGTTTCGCTCGACGACTCGCCGGTCTTCAGTGCCCTCTCGTACATGTGGGGCGATGCGACTATCACCGAGTCAATCAAGATCGACGGCAAAGCCATTCCCGTTACCGTCAACCTTGCGAACGCCATCCGCGGTATCCAACACCAGTGGGCTGAAGGCGAGTGCTCAGAAGAACCTCTGGATGAACAGTGGCTCTGGGCTGATGCTATCTGTATAAATCAGCAAGACGACCAAGAAAAGAATTACCAGGTCCCATTGATGGCGCATATATTCTCGTCTGCCCGGCGAGTGTTCTGCTGGCTAGGGCCCAAGGATGAAACAACATATTCGGGATTCGAAAAGGTGCTTTCAGCTTCCGTTGAAATTTACAAGCTTCCTTCGACCCATGAGGTTCTTGAAAAATTAGAAGACGAGAGGGTCCACGACCTAGATCCAGAGCTCTTGCATGCGTTTGGAGATCTTGATTGGCTCGAAAAGTTTCACAACACAGATACAAAAGCTGGAATTCGCGTTTTTGGCTTCGGGTTGATGAAAGAAATCTTCGACCATCCCTACTGGAAACGCCTCTGGGTTTTCCAAGAAGTTGTTCTGGCCTCAGAGGCGGTAGTAGTCTGCGGAGCTAGAGCGATTCCCTGGTTGCTTGTCAAGTTGGTGAGGTCCTGGATCGGCGCCGTACATATACGGTATGTAGACGAGGGTCATCCACGGGTTGTGCCCTTACTTGAATGGAAAGAACTGGAACGGTGTTACCACACTATACACTATTGGCGGTTTGATAGCGCGAAAGTAATGGTCAAGAAACGTCGAGTCCTTCATACCAAGGAAGCTTCCACTAGGGACAGAACCGGATTTCCGCTCATTCGTTACGCTCCCTCGTGCCGAGCCTCCAATCCGAAGGACTACGTATATGCCCTTCAGGGTATAAGTGGAGACCGGATACAAACGGATTACAGCGCACAGAAGACGGTGGCCCAAGTTTATCAAGATTACGCCGCACACTGGTTGGGCACTTGCATCACAGATCCAGAACGTTCTTCGCTGGGCATTTGCGACCTTTGGTTCTTGGAATTGGCCGGGGTTGGCTTCTTTCGGCAGGCGTTGCCCGGACTGCCTTCATGGGCGCCGGACTTTGCCGGTGTCGCGCAAGCTATCCAACAGGATCACGGGCCCCTCTGGGTACCGGTTGGTAGATCGGCCGACAAGTGCGTATTTTCCAACAACTGCCCGGTACCCAAGCTTGCGAGATCGACGCTCTCCTGTGTGGCCGTATTCGCTGGGCAGGTGTCAGCACTCGGGCCTTGCATTAATCCTTCGTATGATGCACTTGGTGATACGTTGTGGCGGTGGATGTTTGACTATGCGATGGCATCGACGACGCGTGACGTTGATAGAAGCCTTGCCCTCAAAGTCATCGTCAAATCGCTGTGCTATTGCAGATTTCTTAACTATCCGGAAAAGAAGCGAGGCAAAATACTTGAATTCCTGCTCACTGATTTAGAGTACGTGTTATGCACGGAGACGAAAGCTATGAGTCGTACATACTTCTGCGATTCACTCCACCTAAGAAACCCTCCGAGCAATGAGTTTGTCGTCGTAGATGGTCTTGTTGAGAGATGGTTTGACGCAGCGCCTAGCCCGGAAGATCTCCATGACACTACCAAACTCGAATACAGGAACCTGAAATGGGATTTGGCTAACCTCCGTATGGCCAAAACAAGCTGGGGTGGTGTCGGAATATTTCCTCCTTTGATTCAAAAGGACGACGTAGTGTGCATCTTGAAGGGTTTCAGTCTCCCCGCGGTCCTTCGAAAGTCTGAAGATCATTACACTTTCGTGGGAGGGTGTTGTATTCAGGGGCTTATGGAAGGAGAAGTTGGAGATTGGCTTCGAGATGGTCGGGCGCGTATGGAAGAGATTGAAATTCGCTGAGGCTAGTGCGGGGGCATGAACGGGTTTACGATCTATACAGATTTACCCGCGGTTTCGTCGTTACATATAGAGAGAGAAACTTCGACAATTACGAAAAGGCCCGGATGCGGAGTATAAACTTTGTTAAGTATCGTTATTTACACAGTCTATACTAGGCGTCTCCCTCAATTAAAACACAGAGACCTCTAAACGACCCCAATTATGAACGACATATGAAAGGACTACACCTAAGCATCTACCAAACTCGTGGGGGGTTGTTCCATGCCCTATGTGTAGGGCAAGCCACCTCCCAACAAATATCCCGGCCAGACGCGTCGTAGAATTAAGATGATAGGGGGTATGGTATAGGACAATACGTGCTGAGGCCCATCTAGATGAGCTTTGCAGAGGTAGTATCGGCAATGGATTACCGCATCCCGCAATCTGCAGAACTCATCCACGGGGGTGTCAGTGCGTGATGACTCGTACCAGACTCTCCCGATGCTTCACTTTTGCGACGCCGCTTGTATCCCAGCCTTACAGTCTATCAAAGATCCGATAGCTTAGTTCCTCGAACCGTGGTACTACGAATACCGATCAATAAACGTTCTTTTCTTGAGTTTTGAGCTTTGCTATAAAATCTGGCCTTCACTCTCCACAGTCATTAAATTGTACTAGACACTGAACGTATGCACAAGAGCTTGACCATAAAGAGGCACAGACACATGACCTAGGTTGGGCGTAAAAGATGCGTCGTAAAATTTACTCAGGGTTCAAAGTAATTGTCTGCAATGCTTGCTCGGAGGGGTCTCAGCACGTAGTACCTTGTACTGATCCTAACTGATGTTTTGATTTTGCGACGCAGCTTCTATTCCAACCTTGTCGGGCATGAGGTGCTCCCAGTCGAACGACCACGTGCCATCAGCCTGGAACGGCGTCTTGTGAATAAACTTGGAAACGTCCTCCTGCATCTTAAGCAGTTCCAGGTATCCAGCGACCTGTCCCAAGATGTCCTCCTCGTTGCCTTCGTCTGTGACGCCCATGAACTCGGGGATCTCCAACAGGTTGTGTGGCTGAGCGGCGGCCTTTAACGCTGAGTCATCGATGAGAATCGTATTGCGCTGGTCAAAGCACTTGCCCTCCTCCTGTCCGACCACGTTACGCTGAATATCGGCCGAGGCCCATACGCGAGTGAGGTCCTTGTAGCACTGCACATTTAGGGAGTAGTGCTGCGGCGCAAGTCCAAATTTGTCACGGGCCCAGACGTCAATGAGTTGTGACTTCCTATCCTCCAATCCGATCTCGACAAGGGTCTTGACGTTCTCTGGCTTGGCCGAGGACCATATCATGACGGCGAAATTGTCGAAAAGGTAGTGAAGAAACTGTGGAAGCATAGGTCGTCCAATCATCTTCTTCGGCTGCTTGCGCGGGTTCGGGCGATACAAGAGCGTTCCATTGAGGTCGAGGATGACCAGCTTATGGTTAGGAGGATCTATGACTTCAGGCCTACTTGCAGCCTGTAGCAGATACTGAGCGGAAGGTTGGGGTGCAGGTAACATGATCTTCGCATCTTTGTGCTTCTGCAGCTTAAACGGTGGCTCCACAGCGGGTGCCCTGTGTGCTTTGTTAACTCGGCAGCTGCGTGACCGGTGGAGGATGTCATACTCATTGTTCAGCTGCTGAATCCCATGCGTTGCGATGGGGCCGAAATTCCTAGCTTGAGTGTTAACGCGTGCACGCCTAGGCCATTCTTTGCGCTGGCAACGGGACTTGTCGTACTCGGTAGCTCCTGGGACGCCAGTGTTGACAGGCTGAATGGGCGCAAAAGCGTTTTGCATGCCATACATATTAGGGTAGAAGAATCCCTGCGGGCCTGGCATTGGTGCTTGAGGGATACCAGCATAAGCCATGTACTGGTTGTATTGAGCCCATTGCTGTTGATACTGCGCCCACTGGTAGTAGTACGCTTGCTGCATCTGAATGGGATATCCTGAATAGTGCGCTGCATGTGGATTGAGCGCGTTGTAGGAAGGGTTCGGCGCGCCCGCCGGGGGACCATCAGGATCGTCGGTTTGCTCTTGAGGCGCGGAGGGACCGCCGAGGCGATTCGGGTTACTCATGTTGGCGGTTTTGGGGCTGTTGTTGGAGAAAAGGCTCTCCAGTGAGCCGGACGTCTTGTGAGGGTCAGTTGCGGTGACGGGAATCGGAAAGTGTTGGTGACAGTACCGTAAACCAAGAGCGAGCGTCATTAGGGTGGTGAGCCACGAGGTTTTGGCGGTGGTGAAGAAATGTGCGTGTGGCTAAACGAAGTGAAGTGAAAAGGCTGTTGCGCATCAAAAGTAGGCGGTGGTGGCTACACGGCGTGATTCTGCCTTGCCTGCCGACAGTAACACTGACGGGGCGGAACTACAATTGGCCGGGCCTGGCCAATGGGATGTGGGGCACCGAACTTTTGTTAACAGGCCTATCTACAACCAGCCCGCCCCAATGCCGCTCTCCTCCAAACTCGACCGCAAGCTGCGCGCTGCGGAAGAAAGCTCGGATGAAGAAGAGTACTATGAAGTCACCGATCGGTCCTCTTCAGCGTCGGTAATCGAGTTCGGCGATACTGAGGAAATTCCAAGCTCAGGCGATGATGGCGAAGGGTCTGAAGGTGAAGAGATGGTGAGATCACCCCTGTTCTGCAGCTTCATAGGCTAATATGTAAAAGTCAGAGGAGGAAGACGAGCAAGTGCAGGCACAAATGAGCAAAGTCTCATTTGGAGCCCTGGCCAAAGCACAAAACGCGCTCTCCAAGGAAGAAGCTGGAGGCCGGAAGCGCAAACGTGGCGACGAATCTTCAAAGTCACAGGACGACAAACTGCAGGCTTTGAGGCTGAGGTTGCAACAAATCAAGGCTGCAAAGCTCGCAGATGCCCCGCCGCCGAAGAAGAAGAAATCCAGCAAACGGGCAGCGCGCGACGAAGACGAGGATGGAGCATCCGACAATGACGCACCCGAAGCCGGCGCGGCCCCGCGTGCTCGCTCTAGCAAACACGCCCCAGCTGTGCAATCCAGCAAAAAGGCCGTGTCCCGCAAGCGCAAGATCGTGGAAATAAAGAAGCCAGCCTCGCGCGACCCGCGCTTCGACAACATTTCCGGGCCGGGTCCCGACGAGAACACGGTGAACAAGCGATACTCGTTCTTGAACGACTACAAGGCAACTGAGATGGCCGAGCTCAAGGCTGCCATTAAGAAGACCAAGAATGAGGCGGACAAGGAGAAGCTCAAGAAGAAGCTCATGTCCATGGAGTCGCAAGAGAAGGCGCGGGCGAGGAAGGAGCAGCAACAGGAAGTTATACACGACCACAAGAAGAAGGAGAAGGAACTGGTCAAGCAGGGGAAGACACCCTTCTTCCTGAAGAAAGGTGAGTACCTTCTTCACCCCATTCACATGCCACAGAGATGCTAATGTTGCTACAGCGGAGCAAAAGAAGATTGCATTGGTCAACCGCTTCGAGAACATGAAATCGAAAGACCGAGATCATCTCATCGAACGTCGTCGCAAGAAGTCGACAGCGAAGGAGCGAAAGAACATGCCCGCAGAACGGCGTGGCGCATAAACAGCACACATTCTTTCGTCGGATTCTCTTATGCACCAGATACCCCAATGGATGTACAAAAGCTGCAGCATATAATGACGCAGTCTGTCTTGCAGCTATTGGTCCCAACCGCAATTCCGCGGAATAAGCAGAATCCCATTCGCGCCGTGATCCTGATCCTGTTTCCGCGTCACAAATACCATGCCTCCAAATCTTCGCTTAAACCTACCAGTTCGCAAACCCCCCGGCAAGTGTTGCCCATCCACCCATTACATTCCTTAGCCTTTCGTTCACAACACGCCAGCCACGCCAGCCACCCAACTCCTGCGTCCTTTGCACGCCAAAATCGCTCTGCATGCGCAAACGTACAATGGCATTGGTGTCCAGATCGACATGATCCCTGCTGGCGCGGGAAGCTAAGCGGGCATGGGTGTCTCAACAGGGTTGTGCAGGATGGGGTGTGCGGCGGTCGCGTCATCGACGTCATACCTGTTCCTCGTTCCCCAGCCTCCTGGCCGTCTCAAAAAGCTGGCACGGCCACATTGCTGCGGTATCCTGCATCCTCTTTGTCTACGAATCACTGAATCCCCCTTTTCCTCGAGTCTGCAATTTTTTGTATCGTTGAAAAACGATCAATATAATAGTCCATACCAGTCTCCAGACTACACACGCGTAGCTTCATCATGTCGAACGCCACAGCCCAGGACAAACCGCTCAATGAGTACGTAGATCCCCTATCACATTGCTCCAGTTTGCGACCAGTAGCTACGCACATCCGATGCCGATCTCATGAGAACTATACTAACAATTCGAAGGCTCCTCTCACGGTCTATGGTCGACCTTTACGTCGGGCCCTCTAACACGCACTGGATCCTCCACGAGAAGCTTCTCTGCCACCACTCGCCCTTCTTCCGCCGCACTTTCTACAAGAAAAACAGCAAAGCCTCCGACCAAAAGACCTTTGGTCTCCCCGAAGAAGAAGACTATCCCTTCAAGACGCTCGTAGGATGGCTCTACAGCTCTTCTCTCCCCGTGCCGCGTGAGGAAGCCGATCTCAGCATGCTATTCGACCTCTACTTGATGGGCGAGAAGTTCGAGATGCCAGCGTTGATCGCGGATGTCCTGCAGGTCGTGCGCGAGTGGTACAAGTACTCGGACACATACCCCGGCCTGAGGCGCGTGCAGTACATCTACGCGAACACTGAGGACGGCAGCCCAATGAGGCACATGCTTGTGCACGCTGTTGCACGTCTCATGGTCATTGAGAAGGGTATCCCTACGCACTGGGACAAGGCACTCCGCAAGAACGGACAACTCGCCGTCGACATCATCAAGGCTATCCAAGACTGGAAGCTGGAAGAAGATGTCATTCCCGACTCGCGCGACGACCCTGCGGAAGCGGAGGAGCTTATCGATGTCGAGGCTGAACTTGACGCCGTGGACGGAGAGGGTGAGCGCGCGCAGGGCGAGGATGCTGAAGAGGAGGACGAGGAAGTCGACGGCGAGGCCGACGAAGAGGAGGCTGATGATGGCGAAGTCGAAGACGACAGCGAAGACACCGTCGTCAACTCGCCGCAGCAGGCGTACCACGCCGAGCCCACGAAAGACAAAGACGGCAAGAAGAAGAACGACAACATGATGAGCGGGTTCAAGAAGATCGCACTGAACTCGGTACCGAACGGTCTCACGAACGGCGACTACGGCACTCTGCGACAGCATTGAGCTGCACGACACGATTACTTTTGGCTTTAATTTGCTTGTGCGAAAACTGGGTTGATCATGCGATGGCGTCTGGGTTTTCAGGTTTACTTTTCTTAGGGCTAATGCTTTGGGTATCTCTTCCTTTGTCTTGTATGAGTCGAAAGATTGTTGGGGGGAGTGTATTGTATGCATATCAGGGTTCTCTAGGGCTTAGTTGGTGGTTTCGGACGGGACAACGGAAAACTTTGTCTTATTACTTTGGAACATGATGTCTGCACGTTATCTGCTACGAATGGTCTTCCCGCGCCCACCTGTCCGGAGTAGTATATCATCTTGAGACAAGCTACACGCCACACTCGCCAACCTCGTCCCTCGATCCACCACATCTGGCCCCGAAGCTCAGCCCATATCGAAACCCATTTCTCCGCTTCTCCATACTCCACTCCACTATCCGCTTCCGCTTCTACGTCCCACGCGAATGCCGCAGCGCAAACGCGCAACGAGAATGCGCAGAACCTGCGACTGTACGACCACCCCCTTTCTCTCCCGCCGCACCAAATATCCAAGTTATGGCATCAACGCGACCAACTCTCCGACCGCGCACCGCCGAGCCATGTAAGCGATGGTGTTGCCACTTCTCGTCCTGTCTTGGAGTGGTGAGACGGGAGGATGGTGGTTGCGATTGTGTGGCGAGGTTTGATGTGTGAGGATTGATGTGGATGGAGTGGAATGGTGTAGTGCGGCAGGAGGGGAGAAGCGGTGTGTTTGGTGTGGAAGGTGATCTTGGAGGATTGGGCGTACGATCGAGATCTTGGTCGAGCAGTTTGTCAATCACGGAGCTTCTTCATACTACGTACTCCTCGCTAGTCACTACTCAGTGCCTAGCCCTCTACGCCACGACTAAGTCGACGGATCCAACCTCACTTCCCTCTTCCGCGGTGCCAAATATCCAATGTACAACCACAAGTGTCAGTGTGCCATCCAAGTGCACCGTCCCACACGCAAACCTGCCGTGCATCAGCGCCAGCCATGTCTCCGCACGCACGATCCTGCGACGACGCGCCTGCCGTGCGCGCAGCCCGCACGCATCCCAACCTAACATCCAACCACCACCCAAACAAGTTCCCATCGCGATGAAGGTCACACCGAACGACTGCATGTGGCTGAACCGACACACGCCCGCAGTCAAGTTTCACCGGAGGATGCTGCCTTCCCTACCCCCGCCGCCCAGCATGAACAGCAATACATGGAAAACGGGGCGAGTGCATCGCGACCTTACACAAGGCCAATTGAATGGCCTCGTACGTTCTCCCAGCAAGGCACTACTGCTCCCGCCCCTGCAGCCCCCTCCCGAATAGTCGCCGCACGCTACAAGTATCCGTGCAACGTGCGGGCAACACGCGAGTATTGGGTGTGTGCTACGCATGCGGACAATATCGAATGCCGTGGGACGTTGGACTGGAACGGGCGTGCACACGGCGGAGGGCGCGGTGAGGTCGGGGTTTGGGGTTACACGGAGGCCGAGGTGGGCGGTGGTGGTGATGCATGAGCGCCGTTTGCGTGCGGAAGGCGACTAGGTTCTGACTAGACGAACGAGGCGAGTAGCCATGTCATTTTGCGAGGGACAGAAATAGATGTCGAATATGGTAGGTAGTTGTGTCTGCAGGGCGGCGATGTCAGTCGTCTCAGGTTGAGGGCCGAGAGAGTACGACAACCATGGTTGCTAGCTACTCCGCATCCCGACGTCTTTGGGACTGTAACGAGTACTCGCCTAACGTCGATCAACGACAAAGTACTTGCGGGCCTTGATCCTGGCTGTCACATCTCGTTCTAAACAATGTCTCCGACTTGGAGAGATGGGTCCGGGCAGTCTGCCGTCTAGGTACAGGGGCAATGTATCGATCGACGATTGAGACGCCAATGCCCTGCCTTCGATAGAGTACGTTGGGTGAGGCACGGAAGTACCCAGGTACTTTTGTAGATATCTGTTTGACTTCCAGTACGACTTTGTTCATCTGGTATCCATCATAAGACAAAGTACGATGAGTGAGCACTGGAATACCGGGGTACTTTCGTAAAGATCTATCTGACATCCAGTACGGCCGTGCTCATCGGGTACCCATCATATACGAGTGGAGCCTCCCCACACGTGTATCCTGGTAAACAGTACCCACAACAATCCACCCAACAAGTTAGTCGCCAGGCGCAGTTATCCGTCGGAGCACGCACACACCTTAAAGCAACTTCATACTCGCCCCTTAACTTCAAAACAGTCCACTCAAGCGTGAAAAGGCGGTCCATTAGGTATCTTCCAATATGCAAACTCCATCCATCCAATATACACATTTCCCAGTCTACAAAGCGATCTATTCCTTCTTCTCCTGCAACGAATCAAGCGCGTCATACCACCCCTGCATCTCCCACCGCTGCTGATGGAATGAGTCGCGTATCCGCGTACTATTGCTCAACGGGTCCTTCCACCACTTGTCATGTGCACTCACGACGCCCTGGTCCAGATCGTTGTCGTTCACACGCGCGATATTCCACGTCACGCTGATCTCTGTCCACGGCAGCGGCCCGTCCCAGTTGTGCACCTTGTTCAGCAGGTTCTGCTCCATGTACGTCGGGTCAAAGGCATCGGGCGTCTGGAGGATGTGGTTGTAGTATTCGAACGAGGCGTTGTTGGGGTGCAGCATGAAGAAGCCAGCGTTGAAATATCCGCGTTTCTGGAGCCCGTCATCCCATGTCGGTGGGTAGGGATGGACGTGGTTGTGGGTTTCGCCGAGGCCGCCGAGGAGGTATTGCTCCGGGAGGGGCGGGGAATCCTTCAGGACAGCGTCTTTGTTCTTAACGGCGGTGGGGTCTAGAGACTTTTTGATCTGGGCGCCTTTGTCGTTGAAGATGTCGTCGAGCGGCTTTTGCAAAATGATGTCGCCGTCGAGCAGGAGGAGGCGGCTGTATTGGGTCATTTGCCAGGCGCGCAGCTTGGCCATGAGCTCGTCCCAGCGCTTCTCGTGTTGCGTCTTCTTGAGCCACTCGGCGTGGAGCGACGCGACGGGGATGACAGTTGCGCCGTCCTTCTTGAGGCGCTTGATGCGGGATTCCGAGACGGAGGGGGTCACCATGACTACGACGTCGATGTTGGGGTTCTGGATCTTCGTGCGCGGGCTGTGCAGCAGTTGCCAGCAGAGGAGGCGGGTCGCGATGAAGTAGTTGTCATGGTCGAGGTCTTCGTCGTGGTCGAGTGTGCCGGACAGGAAGGTCGCGAAGGCGAGCTGCTCTCCCTCTTTCTCTGGCTTCTTCTCGGCTTCCTTTTCGGTTTCCTTCTGTGCCGCGGCTTCCTTCTCGGCTTCCTTTTGTGCCGCAGCTTCCTTCTCGGATTCCTTCTGTGCCTCCGCTTCCTTCTCGGCCTCCTTTTCAATCTCCTTCTCGGCGGGAGCGTTGCCCTCGGTCGGCTGGTCTGCGGCGGGCTCCTGTGGCGATTCTTCCTTCTGGTCCTCTTTGGGAGGTTCCCAGTAGCCCGGGTGGCTGTCTTCCAGCCTGCCCTTCCAATAATCCGGGTTGGCGGTCACTGTGGGCTCCGGGATTTTCTCCTCATTGCTGCCCACTCCCAAGGAGACGCGCGGGAGGTTGAGGGAAGGAGCGCCAAGGCTCAGCAGCAAACAGATGGAAACGAAGGCAGCGACGGCAACAGCAGCGATGCTGCGCCGGTGAAGTGCGGCAAGCATGAGTTAAAGATTGTACAGACTAAAAGAAGCGCAACGGGAAAAGGACGAAACAGGCGCGTCGTGCAGCGCAGGCGGAGGCGTGGGCGGCGGAAAAGACGAAGTGACGATAAGGAGGAGAAAGGGTGGATGAGGCGCATGGGTGGCCTAGCAGCTAGGCCACGACGGGAGCAAGGAGGGGCGGATCCTGGGACGGCTAGCCAATGCGATTCGTTGCATTGTATGCTAGGACGGACACGCCATCCCCCATCATGGGAATTGACATGTCGAGGAGACTTGAGGCGACTCTCCGCGCTCCGTCGTTCTTCCGACAGCCTCGCGGGCCATGGACGACGTTTCAACCGTGCTGCATTCTCGACGGGAACCGGCAGAAGGTGCCTGACGGCGCGTGGGTGGAGACGTTCCGAGGTGTCAAATTATCCACACGCGGTCCATGGTGCTGGCTCGGCTGGAAGAAGTGGTGCAGCAGAAGATAGGCATAAGGGAAACATTATGGAAACAACCTTTGCTCGACGACACGTCCTGTCGGCCCGGAGAGAAGGTGTCGTGCGGCAGAAAGGGGGCGTGCGGCAAGGCCATGATGTTGACCGAAGGCTTGACATTGCTCGTCTCGAGTGCCGTTGCCAAGGCCCTGCGCATCTGTAGTGCTGCGGGCTGCATGAAGAGGCAGGAAACGAGACGAGAGCGTTCGCCGTCTCATCAGCCTCAGGCGTGAGCATGCACAAGGGAAGCGGTTAGGGGCTCACGTGGGCGGCTGCCGGATTGAATTTTCTCAGTCGGTCGCGTTCGCTTCCCGAAATCTGAGCGACCCCGCAGGACGGGGCTAGACTCGCTGCATGCGGCGGCCGTCTGGGTGGTTAGGGCGAGTTCGCGTTAGTCTGCGGCAGTGGAGATGGGCTTCGTCTCAGGGTAAGATTTTGGGGGGTGATGGGAGGGCGGTGATGCGCAGACGAGCGGGTGCGGTGCAGCAGCACTATGGCGGCGATATTCAGGTACAGCGGCGATACAATCTATCTCGCGCTGGCGGTGCTATCTTTACCACAGTGCGCAATCTGCCCTGCCAGGCGTAATGAAAAGCGCGGTAGCGTGGCGATGACGGGCGCAGAGAGGACGCCGCCCACGTGGAGCGCACGGCGCCAGGGTGGCCGCTTGCAGGCAGGCTGCCCTTTTGCATTTGGCTGCGTTCCGTCAAAGGCCATGGAACTATGGACAAGACATGGCAATGCACCTTGGCGCTGCTACTTGCCTACTGTACCTAGAACGACGAGATGAAGGGCTCTGCAGCGCCCAAGTAGGGCCCCGCCGCGCCGGCGCTGAAACGCGACTGGCGGCGTGGTTGCCAGAGCGGACGGTCCGGCAATCTGCACGGCGCGGGCGTTGCTTCGAGGGGGCCGACCATGGACGCCTCTTTGGGCGGGATCAAACCTTTGGCTGCGAGGCGTGAAACACTAGAACAGGCCCCTGGCCGTGTGTAGGCCCGTCAGCAGCTGGCGCGCCGCCATTGGCCGCCTGCGCGCGACGGCCGTGTATTGGCAATGGTGGTGCAACTCCGCTGCATGCACCCGGCGGCCAGTCACGCCCGCCGCGCCCCCGAGTACGCGCTGCGTGGTGTTGCGCTGTGTCCATGCTGAGCAGACGGGCTCGACGCAGCAGCGCCAGAAGCGGACGCCCGACGCGCAGCGTGTAGCGTGTAGCGTGTAGCGTGTGCGGGCGCGGGCGAGCAGAGGCAGACGCAGCGGCAGAGGCAGAGGGCGGGCGAGACACGGTGGGCAGCGGGCAGAGGCAGAGGGCAGAGGCCACCGCGAGTTGAAACGGCGGCTGGGATCGCCCGTCGGCCGCCTGCGGTCCTGTCGCTCGTCAAAGGCTCGCGCGCCCTGAAGCACCGTCCCATGTCCCCATGTCCCATGGCCCTTGTCCCATCCCATGTCCCATCCCATGTCCCGTAGTAGGCGGTCGGATGTCCAGTCCCTGTCCCAAGCCGTGCAAACACATGCATCCAGCGCTCCTGCCTGCCACTTCCAACCGTCCGTGCTTTCCATTTTTATCCCCTCCACGCCCGCGCGCCTGGCCGACTGGCGAACCCTTCACACCTCGCCCGCCTCTCTTCTCTGCCAACCCTCCAACAGTTGCTGCTCCGGCGCCGCGTCCACTGTGACCTGCTGCTGCTGCGCCTGTCGTCGCCCGCCGAGCTGCGTGCGCCCACGCCTGTGTCGTTACACCCTCCTCGACTCCGCTGAGCTGAGGCCGTCCCTTGACACGTAGTGTTGCGGCAGATCACGCACTCTGCGACACTCCTCTCATCTTCCCTCCTCCTCCCTCCCCCCCCCCCCCCCCCCACCCCCCC